>Ga0170475_118400796_pt1 | contig 17035 bp, 16 predicted proteins | sample Soicark_Litter_5_FD_111474 | JGI IMG/M metagenome (GOLD analysis project Ga0170475, IMG submission 111474) | Avena fatua rhizosphere microbial communities from Hopland, California, USA. Combined Assembly of 48 SPs
CCCGAACCACCGAACTGGTCGGCGAGCTGACCCTCAAGAGCCCTGAGTTTCCGCGATGGTGGTCCCAGCCCAAGGTTCTCGACCGGACCTGGGGCCACCAAGCGCTCCCGACACCCGGCCGTCGGACCGTTGGAGATCGACTACGAGGCACTCCATCTGCCCGGCGACCCCGACCACACCCTGTTCGTCTACCTCGCACCCGACGGCGACACCCGCTCCGCGTACGCACTCAAACTGCTCGCCAGCTGGAACGCCCAGACCAATGCCCCCAACAGTCGAGATACGCAGCCGTCTCGGTTGAACGCGCTGTGAAAGGTTCAGATGTGGGGAGTTGGCCACGCGGAGGCAACCGACCAAACTGTGCGACTAAAGGAAACGGACGCGGGCCAGCAGGTTACATTTGCGATCTGCTCTTGCGCCGCAAGAGTCGCCATCCTTCCCTGACATTCGGCCTCCGCCCGGCACCGGGCCCCTGCCATTACTGGAGCATGCAATGACGCACGTCTCACTATCTGCCGGCCCGGCCGGCGAGAGCCCCCAATGCTGGGGCACCGTAGAAGAACGGATCCGATGATGGGAACGGAAGGCGATAGCGTGATGCGGGAGCCAACGGAACCAGACAACGGCGAAACATGCGTCGAGAGCCGAGCCGCGGTGGGCGACCGTCTTCGTCCGGTGATCGAGAAGCTGAAGGTCGAGGTCGCCGCTCTGCAGGCCGAGCCGCCGCGGAACGAGATCGTGGTGAGGACGGCCCGCAACGTATCCGCGCGCGTCGACCTGCTGGTGATCAAGCCGTCGGAAGTTTCCTACGATGACCTGTCGGCGGAGTCGATGGTCGCCTGCGACTTCGACGTCCGCCTGGTCGAGGACGTGGCACAAACCGTGCAGATCGCCAGACAGGGCGGTGACCTGGTGCGGATCAACAAATCCGACATCGACCGGCTCTTCGATCGCTACCAGAACGTGTACGGACAATGCGGTGGGGGAATCAGCGAACCCGCGGCGCCTGCCAACCAGGTCGCCCCAACATGATCCACGCCGACGCCGCATCGGCTCGGGCCGCGATCCGGGCAGGCCAGACGACCCTGGGCCTCGAGTTGGGCTCCACCAGGATCAAGGCCGTCCTGATCGGACCGGACCACGCGCCGATCGCGGTGGGGAGCCACGCCTGGGAGAACCAATTCGTGAACCGGCTGTGGACCTACTCGTTGGACGCGGTCTGGGCCGGGATCCAGGACTGCTACGCCGCGCTTGCGCGCGACGTCGACCAGCGCTACGGAGCACAGCTGGAAACGGTCGGCGCGCTCGGCGTCTCGGCGATGATGCACGGGTATCTGGCCTTCGACGCCGACAACCAGCTCCTGACTCCGTTCCGAACGTGGCGCAACACCAACACCGGACCGGCCGCTGAGCAGCTCAGTGCACGCTTCGGCCACAACATCCCCCATCGGTGGAGTGTCGCGCACCTCTACCAGGCCGTCCTCGACGGCGAAACCCACGTCGGCAACATCGCGCATCTGACCACCCTGGCCGGCTACGTCCACTGGCAGCTGACCGGCCAGCAGGTCCTGGGGGTCGGCGACGCGAGCGGCATGTTCCCGATCGACACCGCGACCGGCGGCTACGACGGCACCATGCTGAGCCAGTTCGACGAACTTGTCGCCGAACACGGACTCGACCTGCGGCTGGCGGATCTGATGCCCGGCGTCCGGGTCGCCGGTGAGCCTGGCGGGACCCTCACCGAGGCCGGCGCGCTCATGATCGACCCGAGCGGCCGACTGCGACCCGGCGCGCCGATGTGCCCTCCGGAGGGAGACGCTGGAACCGGCATGGTGGCCACCAATACGGTGGCCCCGCGAACCGGGAACGTCAGTGCGGGCACCAGCATCTTCGCGATGATCGTGCTCGAACACGAGCTGAGCCGAGTCCACCCAGAGCTCGACCTGGTCACCACCCCCGCGGGTGACCTGGTGGCGATGGTGCACTGCAACAACGGTGCGAGCGAGCTAACTCCTGGGTGGGTCTGTTCGCCGAGTTCGCCGCCGCACTCGGCGTCGAGGCGTCACCGTCGAGCATCTTCGAGACCTTGTTCCGCTCAGCTCTGGACGGCGCACCTGACTGCGGTGGCCTGCTCTCGTACAACTATCTCTCCGGCGAGCCCATCACCGGGCTCCACGAGGGTCGTCCGATGTTCCTGCGTCTTCCGGACAGCACCTTGAATCTCGCTGACTTCATGCGCACCCACCTGTCGGCAGCGCTGGCCACCCTCCGGATCGGCATGGACGTCTTGCAGAAGGTGGAGGGCGTACGGCTGGACAACCTCTTCGCCCACGGCGGACTCTTCGCGACCAAGGGCGTCGCGCAGAAGCTGTTGGCCGCCGCAATCGACACCCCCGTATCGGTCGGCGACTCCGCCGCCGAGGGCGGCGCCTGGGGAATTGCGCTCCTCGCCGCCTTCCTCGTCGAGCGAAACCCCGACCAGCCGCTCGCCGAGTTCTTGACCACGCGGGTCTTCGCTGGCTTCCACTTGGACACTATTGATCCGGACCCGCAAGACGTTGCGGGTTTCGACGTTTTCGTGCAACGCTTCGTCAGTGCGCTGCCCGTCGAAGAGGCAGCAGTCGGTCACACCTGACCCGACTCTGTCGCGGGAGGAGCAGTCCCGACGAACTTCCCAATTGAGCGTCCGAATTCGAATGACGTTTCCCGCGCGCAGAGGACCAGGATCACATGAGCAGATACGGAGATTCATTGTGAGTACCGCCGAACAGCCCGCCGACGAAGGAGCTCAGGTGACGAAGCAGCGTCAGGTGGCTTTCACCGCGGTTGGTGTGAAGAAGCACTATCCCGGGGTGAAGGCGCTGGACGGTGTTGATCTGGAGGGTTATGCCGGCAGTGTATTGGGTGTCTGCGGCGCGAACGGCGCGGGGAAGTCGACGTTCGCGAAGCTGCTGGCCGGGGTGGAGACTCTGACCGAGGGTGAGATCACCATCGCCGGTTTCCCGCATCCGGTGCGCAACGCGGCCGAGGCGGAGCAGGCGGGGGTGTTGATGATGCACCAGGAGCCTTTGATCATCGACGACTTCACCATCGGTGAGAACGTGTGGCTGTACAAGCTCCGCGAAGGCAAGGACATCCGTCCCTGGGCGCAGAAGGTCGACACCAACAGCGCCGAGACCCGCAAGGTGCTGCAGGGTGTCGGTCTCGGCCAGCTGTCGACCCGGCAACTGGCCCGCGACCTCGGACCGGGGCAGCGACAGATGCTGTCGCTGAGCCGGGCCGCGGTGACCAAACACAAGATCATGATCTTGGACGAGACCACCGCTTCGACCAGTGAGGAGCACTTCAACGACATCTTGGATCTCGTCGACCGGGAGAAGAAGGCGGGCACGTCGATCATCTTCGTCTCGCATCGGCTGAACGAGGTCTTCGCCATGTGCGACCGCATCGCGGTGCTCCGCAACGGCAAACTGATCAAGGTTCTCGACGCCGCCGGCACCGATGCGGACGAGATCACCGCCTTGATGATCGGGCAGGCCCTGAAGGCGCTCGCCCGGCCCGCCCCGGTCCAGACGGCGCCCGATCACCTTCCCGTGCTGTCGGTGCGGGACCTGCACGGCGGCCGCGCACATGGCGTGTCGTTCGACGTCAACCCGGGCGAGATCGTCGGCCTCTACGGGCTGGTCGGCAGTGGCCGGTCCTCGGTGGCGCGGACCGTCACCGGTCAGCGGCCGGCCGTCAGCGGTGAGATCAAACTCCACGGCCAGGAGGTCCACCTGCCGACCCCGACGTCGGCCGTGTCGAAGCGGGTCGCCTACCTGACCGAGGACCGCCGCCTGGAGGGCTTCGTCAAGGACTTCGACAACGGCAAGAACATGAGCCTGGTCGTCCTGCCCAGGATGGCCCGTGCCGGCGTGGTCAACTCCGGTGCGGAGAAGAAACGGGTGCGGGAGCTGATCGGGGAGTACCAGGTGAAGGGCGGCGTCAACACCTACACCCGGACGTTGAGCGGCGGCAACCAGCAGAAGGTGGTGGTCGCCAAGTGGCTGGAGACCGACCCGGATTTCGTGGTCCTGGACGAGCCGACCAAGGGCATCGACGTCGGCGCCCGGGCCAATATCTACGAAATCATCCACGACGTCGCCGCCCGCGGCAAAGGCGTGCTGGTGGTCTCCAGCGAGGCCGAGGAGCTGCTGTCGCTGTGCCACCGGATCCTGGTCATGCGCAACGGCCAGATCGTCGGCGAGTTCGATCCCGACCACGCCGACACCGACGACCTGATCCGCACCGCGCTCACCCACCAAGACTGAACCCGCCCCCGAAGCCCAAATCCCCCAAGAGCAATGAGCGAAGGAGCTTTGCCATGACGACGACTGATACGACGCTGCCTCCCGTCCATGAGTACGAGGAGGACACCTCCCGCGGACAGATGATCGGCAGCTGGCTGAAGGGCCAGTACGCCCTCTACATTCTGGTGGCCCTGCTGGTGGTGGCCACCATCACCCGAGGGGCGATCTTCTGGGGCCCGACCAACCTGACCAACCTGTTGTTGCAGATGTCGATCATCGGCGTGGTTGTGCTGGCCGAGCTGATCGTCGTGCTCACGGGCGGGATCGACATCAGTGTCGGCTCCGCCCTGGGCCTGGCCGCGGTCATCGCGGCTGGTCTGTTCGGCGGTCCGTCGGTCCTGCTCGCTCTCGTCGTGGCCGTCGTGATCGGTGGCATCGTCGGCGCGGTGAACGGCTGGCTGGTGGCCTTCCGCGGTTTGGAGCCGTTCATCGTGACCCTGGGAATGCTCGCCCTGGCCCGCGGCCTGGTCTACGCCTACGGCAACGGCATCCCGATCACACCCGCCGCCGCGTCATCCTTCGCCGCGTTCGGTCAGACCACGTTTCTCGGGATCCCGGTGCTGGCGCTCATCTGGTTGGTGATGGTGGCGTTCATCGCCTTTCTGCTCTACCGCACGGTGTGGGGTCGCCGGGTCTACGCCATCGGCTCCAACAAGGAGGCCGCCCGCAGCTCCGGCATCCCCGTCAAGGCCACCCTATGGTCGGTCTACATCTTGGCCGGGCTGCTGGTCGGTCTGGGCGGCTGGATGTTCCTGGCCCGGTTCGCCAGTGGCACGTCGACCGCCGGCAACCTGATGGAGCTCGAGGCCATCGCCGCGGTCGTGATCGGCGGCGCGGCCCTGTCCGGCGGCAAGGGCACTGTGTTCGGGGCGGTCATCGGCACCATCATCTTCGCCGTGATCGCGAACCTGCTGTCCCTGCTCAACGTCTCCACCTTCTTGCAGGACGCGTTCCGTGGCGCCCTGATCCTGGTCGCAGTGGCGCTGGCCACGGTCCAGTTCACGCGTAGGCGCAAGACCGACGCGACCCAGCCGGCAGCCAAGTAGCCGTCGACGGTGATGGAGAAACCGATGAGAACCAGCAATCGACGGCGGGCCGCGACCGGGGTCGTCGCCGCCGCGACCGCGCTCGCGCTGCTGAGCGCGTGCGGGCAGATCTACCCTTCCACCGAACCCGCTCCTGGACCGGCCAACGGCGTCAAGCCCAAAGTCAGCGACGTCCTCGTCGGGTTCGCCCAACAGCAGCTGCAGGCCCCCTACTTCGCGGCCATGCAGGTCCAGTCGGAGGAGATCGCCAAGAAACAGGGCTTCAAGCTGCTCTTCCAGGCCGCCAACAAGGATCCCGTCATCCAGATGAACCAGATGCAGGCGATGATCGCCCAAGGGGCGGATGTGCTGGTCGTCAACGCCACCAGCGTCAAAGGCCAAAAGGAGATGATGACCCAGATCGCCTCCAAGATCCCGGTCACCTACATCGACACCAGCGTCCCCGGAACCGGGATGACCAGCGTGCAGTCCGACAACCTGACCATCGGCCGCGAGTCCGGGAAGCTGACGGCCAAACGGTTCAAAGACATGGGCAAGAGCAGCATCAAGATGGTGATCCTCACCGGCCCGGCCACCGACGAGTTCGTCGGCCCCAATCGGCGCCAAGGCTTCCTCGACGGACTGAAGGAGGGCGGCCTGCCGTTCACCATCAAGGCCGAGCAGTCGGGGGACTACCAGCAGGACAAGGGCCAGGTCGCGGCCGAGAACATGCTCGCCGCCAACCCCGACACCGACCTGATCCTCGGACTGAACGACTCCATGGCCCTCGGCGCCTTCAACGTCATAAAGAAGCCTCAATACAAGAACGTCTACGTCGCCGCATCAGCCGACGGCCAGAAAGAGGCGCTCGCCCTGATCAAGCAAGACGGCTGCGACGGACGCTACATCTCCACCGGACTCAACTCCCCATCGCTGGCGGCCGAGGAAGCGCTTCAGATCTCCGTCGACGTCGCCACCGGCAAGAAGAAGCCCGCCGACTACCCGCCGCAGTCCTTCACCAAAGCCGTCGGCATCGGCTGCGACAACGTGTCGGAGTACTACGACCCCAACAGCGTCTTCTAGCCGGTCGGGGGCCGGTAGAACCAAGACATCAACCTTTGTCCGGCCGGCCACCGGATCCCCAGCGCCACACCGAGCCAATGGCCTCAAGCCCCGTCCAGGCGCTCAACTCCACCTCAAGCTCGCTCGACGACAGCCAACCAGATCGGAGCCGCTCATGCGTGGTGTCTTCTTGCCGGGCAACTCCACCACCGACATCCGTGAGCTGCCGGACCCCGAGCTTGGACCCGGGCAGGTGCTGCTGGCGATGCGGGCCTCGACCATCTGCGGCTCCGACATCCGGGCGATCTACCGCGAGCACGCCCAAGGCGATCCGGCGGAGATGTACCAGGACGTGGTCGCCGGGCACGAGCCGGCCGGCGAGGTGGTGGCGGTCGGCCCGGATGCGGTCCGGCTGAAGACCGGGGACCGGGTCTGCGTCTACCACATCAGCGGCTGCGGCCAGTGCGACTCCTGCGTCCGGGGGTATCAGATCAGCTGCTCCTCACCCCAGCGAGCCGCCTACGGCTGGCAACGCGACGGCGGTCACGCCGACCTGATCCTGGCCCAGGAGCGGGACTGCATCCTGCTGCCCGACTTCGTTACCTTCCTCGACGGCGCCTGCGTGGCCTGCGGCTTCGGCACGGCCTACGAAGGCCTGCTGCGCGTCCAGGTCAGCGGCCGGGACGCCCTCGCCGTGGTCGGTCTGGGACCCGTCGGATTGGCCGCAGGGCTGCTGGGCGGCAAGCTCGGCGCCGTCCCACGGGTGGGTCTGGACCCCAGTCCGGAGCGTCGTGAGCTGGCCGTCAAGCTCGGCGCGGTCGACGCAGCCTTCGCCCCGAACGATGTCGACGCCGCCCGCGCCGCCAGTGGTGGCGGGGTGGGCGTCGCCATCGACTGCTCCGGCAGTGAGCCTGGACGCGGCACGGCGATCGCGCTGGTCCGTGAGCTCGGACGCGTTGTCTTGGTGGGCGAAGGCAACGGCTTGACTGTGACCGAGGTGAGCCCCACGCTGATCCACCCGTCGATCACCATCGTCGGCTCCTGGGTCACCAGCATCGAACACATGCGCGAACTGGTCTCACGTCTGTCGTACTGGAACCTCCATCCGGAGGTCATCGTCTCCGACACGTTCCCCCTGGCCGAAGCCGACGCCGCCTACCAGTTGGCTGATGCTGGCCGGTCCGGCAAGATCGCTCTCGTCCCGTAAAAGACGCACTCCCTGGGTCGCAGCGGCTTCAGGGCGGTGCCGCGACCGCCGAGGAATCGGATGATTAGATCCAGTCTGTTCATCGCGGGACCCGATCGGTTCCGGCGCGGCCACGGCCTCGACTCCTTCACGGAAGCAGTCGGCATTGCATGCGATAACGTCGACGCTTACTGAGATCCCCACCAGTTACTCCTAGCAAAGGTGACCGTTGCCTGCCTTGAGCTCCGCTTCGCTGCACTCTGCATCCACAGCGACACATGTCCCTGCCTACGGCCGAGAAGACGTCGAAGTCGGAATCGTCCACATCGGTGTCGGCGGCTTCCATCGGGCCCACCAGGCCGTCTATCTCGACTCGCTGCTGGCCGAAGACGAAGCAGCCCGCTCCTTCGGAATCTGTGGAGTCAGCCTGCTCGCTCAAGACCGCCGGATCGTGGAGGTGATGAACGCCCAGGACAAGCTGTACACGGTCCTCGTGAAACACCCCGACGGGACGCTAGAGGCGCGGATCATCGGATCGATCATCCGTCACATGTTCGCCCCCGACGACCCTGATGCGGTTCTGTCGCTGCTCGCGGATCCGCAGGTACGGATCGTCTCGATGACGATCACGGAAGGGGGCTACTTCCATGATGCCGCCCGCGGCGCCGTCCAGCTAGAGGCGCCCGACCTGGTCCATGACTCGACCCACCCACAGGAGCCGCGAACCGCGTTCGGCTATATCGTCGAAGGTCTCCGCCTGCGACGAAACAACGGAATCCAGCCGTTGACCGTCATGTCCTGCGACAACTTGCACGCCAACGGGGACGTTACCGCTCGGGTCGTCAGGGCGCTGGCCACCGAGATCGATCCCGAGCTCGGGAAATGGATCGCCGAAGAAGTACGCTTTCCCAACTCGATGGTCGACCGGATCACCCCACGAACGACCGACGCCGACATCGCAGCCGCCGCCCAGGTGACCGGCCTGGACGATGCCTGGCCTGTCACCTGTGAACCGTTCAAGCAATGGGTGATCGAGGACCGCTTCGGCGGCGACCGGCCGGCGTGGGAGCGGGTCGGAGCGCAGCTCGTCGATGACGTCGCCCCGTACGAACTGATGAAGATGCGCCAACTCAACGCCGGCCACCAGACGATCGCCTATCCCGGCCGCCTGCTCGGGCTGACCTCTGTCCACCAGGCCTCCACAGATCCGACGATCCACGCGCTCCTGGAGCGCTACCTCGAGGAGAGTGCCCAAACCCTTCCACCGCTGCCTGGCATCAACATCACCGACTACAGCGCCAGCATCGTCGAGCGATTCAGCAACCCCCAGATCGAGGACTCGCTGGCTCGCCTCAGCTTTCAGACGTCCACCATGATGGCCACCTATGTTCTCCCCGTCGTCCGCGATCTCCTGGACCAGGGCCGAGCGGCGCCGGTCAGCATCGCTGTGGTCGCGTGCTGGGCCCACTTCCTCGGCGGCGTTGCCGACGACGGTAGCGCCATGGACATCGTCGACACCCGACTACCCGATCTTCAAGCGCGCGCCGCCCGCCAGCGACGCGACATCTTCGCAGTCGTCCAAGATAATCCGCTATTCCACGGCCTCGAAGGCAGACCCGAATTCGAACGACCCTTTGCCGAACTGCTCACCCAGATTCAGCAGGATGGCGTCCGTGCAACCCTCGACGCGATGCTGTCTTAGATGCGGCCGGCCGGCCGGCCGCGGTTCGGGAAGGCCCTCACTTCGAGTGCGGCGGTCCATCTCCGGCCCTGCTGGCCGTGCTGAAAACCCAGCCTTCGTCGAGGAACACCACGCCATGGCGTCCGGTCAGGGCTGACATGGTTCCGAATACCATCACCCGGACCACGGCGAGAGCGGTCTGCTGGTGACGTGCGGAGTCTGGTTGCCCGCTGTAGAACGGCAAGGCGCTGCTGGCGCGAGGCGGGCTGTGTACGCGCCGGGGATCCGCTTGTCCTTGAATCAGCGGGAACCGCGGCCAGGTTGACGAACGGGCGTGAAGCCCGGAGGGGGATAGCGAGCGCCTGACCGGCTCCGCTGTGACAGCATCGACGCCAGCGCGGGTCCCGAGGACTGAACGGCGATCACGCGGTCGTGAGAAAGGCAGTCGACGATGAGCAGAACATTGTTGTCCGGCACTCAGTACACGCTCCAAACAACCCGCGATGTCGTCCACGTTGCCAGCGTCGGCGCATCGCTGAGGCGCTACACGCATGACGGCCGGGACTTGGTCGTGCCGTTCGAGGCTGACCAGGTCCGCCCCGCGTATCGCGGCGCAATCCTCGCCCCATGGCCGAACCGTATCCTCGATGGCCGCTACCAGTTCGGCGGGGAAGAGTACCAACTTGGCATCACAGAGCCCAAGCGGGGTCACGCCTTGCATGGCCTCGGGGTCTGGCTCGGCTTCCACGCTGTCGCTGAACGATCGGACAGCCTAATCCTGGTCGCCACCGTCGAACCGCAGGAAGGCTACCCCTGGAGGATACGGCTCGAGACGACTTACAACCTCGGGGCCGACGGGCTGACGCAAACCGTTCGCGCCACGAACGAAAGCTCGACACCGGCCCCGTTCGGGACCGCGGCCCATCCGTACCTGGTCGCCGGACTGGGGCAGGTCGACGAGTGGGTTCTCGAGCTACCCGCCCGGCAGGTCCTCCTTACCGACGACAAACTCAGGCCAACCGACCTGGTCGACATCGGCGTCGACGTCGACCGGTTCGACTTCCGTTGCCGGCGCCTCATCGGATCCGCGGAGATCGACCACGCCTTCACCGCGCTGCAACGCGATTCTTCCGGACACGCCACCGTCCGGCTGCTCGATCAAGCTGGGCAAGGCGTCGCCATGACATGGGACGCCGCGTGCCCGTGGGTACAGATCCACACCGCCGATCAAGCGGATGGCCCGAGTGCGCCCGGACACAGGATCGGACTCGCGGTCGAACCCATGACCTGTGCTCCCAACGCCTTCAATGCACCGCCCGGTGACCCCCGAGGACCGACGCTTATCGCCGCAGGACAAACGGTGGAAGCTCAGTGGACGATCATCGCGATCGACCGCCGCTAGGAGGGCACCTATTTTCTCGACGCGGGCGGTGCGCCTCGGCCTGTTGGTCTTGGGTCGGCTCCAATACGGGCCGTGGACAGGTTCCCGCACACCCGCGGGACAGCCGCACATCATGGGTGGTTGCGCGGTGTGCGTCTGTCCCGGAGCTTTGCGTCTGTGCCGGAGGTGTGCGGCTGGCGGGTGCGAGATGCACAAGCTCAGTGCGAAATGGGGCCTTCCGGCACGGCCCGATTGATGAGATTGATCAACAAGACCGTGAATGGATAAGTGGGGCATGATGCCAGCACCTGAACCTGGTGGAACGTCAGTTCGCCGCCGCCGTTGAGCACGCCCTTGTCGGTGCGGAAGGCGATGGGCGTGATCGTGACCGACACGTTGGTGAGAGTGATCGGCGGCGGAGTGGTGATCCGGCTCATCGCCCAGCAGGATTCCCCGATGTCGGCACCGGCATGTGTGGGCGCTGCAGACTGTCGGTATCAGATGCCCGACAAGTTGCTGGCGGTGGGCGACGGTACTGGATCGAGGACGGCGACGGGCGGCGGGCATTCAAGGTTGACGGGAAGGCCCTGCGGGTCCGGGACACCTTCGTACTCGACGATGCCGGCGGCACCGAGGTTGCCAAGATCCAGGAACGCAAGCTGCGCGTTCGGGATTCGATGGAGATCGAGGGTGTACATCGACGCGATGACGCACGACTGATACGCCGGGGTCACAGATCCATCCCGCGGCGCGGGAAGCAGAGAAACGAACGAGACTCCGCCCTCGGACCGCCTGAGGCTGGCCACGCCGGTCAGCTGGACGACCAATATCACCCGCGGCCTGCCCTGGATCCGGTCGCGCTTGCTCGTCGTAGATCCGTCCGCACCAGGGAAGGCGTACCTGTGTCCGCCTCTCTGGCCGGCTCGCAGCCGTGATTCGATCAGCAGTACCTGTACTCGTGGCCGTCCGAGGTCCAGCTTCAGGTGTCCATCGTCGCCGCGCTGGAGTTGCGCACCGAGCACCCGGCAATGAGCGGCATCAAGAGGCCGACTTGGAGGGAGCGGTTTCGGCCCGGGCGTGGGTGTTGACGGCCAACACTGCTGCTTCCACTTCCGCACGTTGGCCGGTGATCCGCACGTCCAGTTGGGTGGTGTTGCTCGTGACTTCGGCGCCCCTCTCGAGGGGGGTGGCGACCTGCTGCTTCTCGTTCGATGGGATGACCGTGCTGTCTTGGGCAACGCGGGTGAAGCTGAACGACAGCGCATCGAGCATGATGCGCTGGCCATGGCGAGATCGAACGACAGTCCGAAGGATCCGGCGGCTAAGGTGCCGCGGGCCCGGCCGACTCGGCGGTCGAGATGGCGCGTGCCGCCATGACTAGGGTCAGGTGGCTGAAGGCTTGCGGAAAGTTGCCGACCTGGCGCTGCCGGCCCACGTCGTACTCCTCCGCGAGCAGGCCCAGGTCGTTGGCCAGACCGATGAGCCGCTCGAACAGGGTCCGAGCCTCCTGGACACGGCCGTTCAGAGCCAGTGCGGTGACCAGCCAGAACGAGCAAGCCAGAAACTGGCCCTCGTCCCCGCTCAGTCCGTCGTCGGTCTGGGCGGTGGAGTAGCGGGAGACGAAGCCGTCCCGGCCCAGCTCGCGCATCACCGCGTCGATGGTGCCGGTGACCCGCTCGTCGGTCCCCGGCAAGAACCCCACCAACGGGATGTTGAGCACGCTCGCGTCCAGCTCCGCCGACCCGTAGTACTGGGTGAAGGTCCGGCGCTCCGGGTCGTACCCGCGTGTACACACCTCGGCATGGATCTCGTCGCGAGCCTGCCGCCAACGCTCGAGCGGGGCCTCCAACCCGAACCGCTCCGCGATCCGCACCGCCCGGTCGAAGACGACCCAGGCCATGACCTTGGAATAGGTGTAGTGCCGACGCGGGCCGCGACTCTCCCAGATCCCGTCGTCGGGCTCCCGCCAGATCGTCTCGACATGCTCCACGACGGCCCGCCAGCGCGGCCAGAGCCGCCGCTCGACGCCGCCGAAGAGCTCGACACCCTCGTAGGCGACAGCCAACACCTCGCCGTACACGTCAAGCTGGAACTGCTCCGACGCGGCGTTGCCGATCCGCACCGGTCGTGAGTTCTCGTACCCCGGCAGGTCGGGGACCTCGAACTCGGAGAGCCGTCGCTCGCCGCCGATCCCGTACATGATTTGAATCTTCGACGGGTCGCCGGTCCCGGCCCGGAGCAGGAATTGCCGGAAGGCCACCGCCTCCTCCGGGTACCCAGCCGTGAGCAGGGCCTCCAGTGCCAGTGCGGAATCCCGCAGCCAGCAGTAGCGGTAGTCCCAGTTCCGTATGCCACCGATGTCCTCGGGCAGTGAGGTTGTCGGTGCCGCCACCAGGGCTCCCGTGGTCTCGAAAGTCATCGCCTTGAGTGCGATGAGCGACTGAAGCACCTGCTCACGGTAGGCACCCTGGTAACGGCACCGACCGCTCCATTCCTGCCACCATGCCTCAGTCCGGGCCAGCGCTGACTCGGCATCCTCAACCAGCGGCGTCTGGTCGTACGAGAGGTGCCACATCAGGGTCAGGCGTTCTCGGCTTCCTTCCACCGCCACGAACTCCGCTGTCACCGACCCGGCCCGGACCTCTAACGGCAGTGGTGTGCTGAGCCGGTAGGAGTCCGGCCCCGCAGTGCAAACAAGACCGTCCGACACTTCCTCCACCCACGGCGTGATCGTCCCGTAATCCGGTCGGATCAAGAGCTCCATCCGCATCGGCACCCGGCCGCGGAGTCCTTCCACGATCCGCATCAGCCGCGGTGGGCCGTCACCCCGGCGCGGCATGAAGTCGATTAACCGGACCGCGCCGTCGGCCGTCTCGAACTCGGTCTCCAGCACCAGCGTGCCCTCCCGGTACCGCCGCCGGGTCGCCGACACCTCACCGGTCGGCGCCAGCAGCCACCGCCCGTGTCCGGCGTCGCCCAGCAGCGCCGAAAAGCACGAGCCGGAGTCGAACCGCGGCAAACACAGCCAGTCCACGGAGCCGTCGAGCCCGACCAACGCCGCCGTCTGCAGATCTCCGATAAGTCCGTAGTCCTCGATCAACACTTCGATGATCTCCCCTCAATAGCAGCAGAAGCTCGGCAGCTCGGAACATTTATGGATGTGGGCGGAGGTAGAGCTTCCGCTAGATCCCCCCTGATCGCGGACGGGGACGGACTGGAACGGGCCGCCATCGACCACCCGGGCCAGCGGGCAGCATCAGTCGGCGCCCCTCCAGCGTTGGCGTGACGGCAGTCTCGGCTTGGGTCCAGGATCGCGCTAGGCGTGGAGGTGAAGACGGTCCGTAGTGTCCAGCGCCGGTCCGCTCGGTCACGGTGCGCACCACCCCCACATGGGTCGGTTACTGAGCCGTGGACTCATGTGGCGCCCTGGCCAGGATTCAAGTTTAGGTGATCCAGCGTGGGTCCGCGGCTGGGCGCGCCGAGGTCTCGCGGCAAGAAGGCGGCCGCGACTAGGCCGATGAGCCCGATGGCGGCGAGGGTTGCCATTGCTAGTGCGTACGAGCGGCTCGGTGTCGCGGTGATGCCGGCGACCAGGATGGTGCCGCCGACGGCGGTGCCGAGGCACGATCCGAGGTTGGACACGCTGCGCGACAGCCCGGAGATCTCACCTTGCTGCGCCTCGGGGAAGCTCGACTGAACGACGTTGACCGAGGGAGTGAGCATTGTGCCGAGGCCGAGCCCGATCAGCAACAGGCCCGGGGCGAACGCCCATGCGCTCGGGTGGCCGCTGACCATCGCGATCAGAACCCCGACGCCCGCGACGGTGGCGATGAATCCGACCAGGATGAGAACCCGCTGGGGGTAGCGTCGGGCCAGACGTTCGGCGGCCAAGGAGGACAGCAGCAGTCCGGCGGTCGCTGCGGTGAAGATGATGCCGGTCTGGATGGCGTCGTAGCCACGCACCACCTGCAGGTACGCGGCGACCACGAATGACGTCCCCATCAGAAGCACCCACTGAGCGTTCTGGGTCACCAGGCCCAGGTTGGACGTGCGGTTGCGGAACAACGATGTCGAGAGCAAAGGCTCTTTGCCCCGACGCTCTTTGGCCCGGACGGAAACGAAGAAGGCGACAAGAACCAGAGCTCCCGCGACCAGCAAAGCCAACATCAGCCACCCACTGGTGTCGGCGGCCAGGATACCCATGATGATCAGCACCAGGCCGACCGCGGACAAGATGGCGCCAGTCGTGTCGAGGGAGCGGTTGGGGTCCGGGGGAAGCGGGTCCTTGATCCGACGGCTCAGCACGACGATGACCGCAACGACCAGGGCCTGAAAGACGAACGCGGCCCGCCAGCTGATCGCGGACGTGATCAGGCCGCCGATCAGGGGTCCGGCAGCGGCGCCGACCCCACCCAGGGCGCTGATCACGCCGAAGGCGCGGGCGCGGGAAGTCATCTCGGTGAACAGTACCGTGGTCAGGATGTAGACGGGAGGGATCAGCAGCGCGGTGCCGATGCCCTCCAGGATGGAGTTGCCGACGATCAGCAGGCCGAGTCCCGGTGCGATCGCGCTGAGCAGCGCGCCGACGCCGTAGACGACGAGGCCTACCACGAAGCACCGTTTGCGACCGTACCGGTCGGTCAGCTTCCCACCGGGGATCATCAGCGCCGCCATGACCAGCAGGAAGATCGTGATCGCGATCTGCACTCCCTGCACGGTCGTGTTCAGGTCGGCGCTGATGTCGTTGATCATCACGTTCATGTTCGAGCCAGCGAAGCTGCAGATGAACTGAGCCAGCGCCAGGGGGGCCAGAACGGCCCGCACGGACCGTCCTGCCACCCGGGCTGCGGGGTCGACTGTCACGATTTCCTCCCTCAGAGGTGTTCTGGACTCACGCGGCTCGGCGAGGCCACTGTGGGTTCCGAAAGGGGCTCGATGCGGAGCAGCCGCCAGCCCCAGCTCGGCAGCCGGACGAACAGCCCCTCGACCAGGTGGTTACCGGATCGGACGAAGGTTACCCGCTGGGTCGGATTCGGCGAGCTGCTACTGCCGCCCCCGCACGTCCGACCAGAGGGCGTGGATCTCCCCAGACGCCTGTCAGGCCCCCGCCAGAGGCCGAACGCGATCAGTCTTCGGCATATGGACGCCCGGGGATAGACCCCGGGGCGCGGCACTAACACAACCCGCATCGCCAACGCGTGTCCAGACGGGGCGGGTGAACGCGAGATGAACGTCCGACCAACAGGCTGTGGGCTGGGTCGGGCGCTCTCGGGATGCTGATCCGGGACGGGTGCTCCGGTTTCGGATCCACACGCGCCGCGGCCTGGGCCACTCTTGATCGGCACGGTGTGAGCCACCGTACCAGATTCGAATACGCGTTCGATGCGCGTCTCGGTCGAATCGACCGGCTGGCTCACTGTCGGCAGCCAGACCCGCCCGGCTCGGCGCGGCTTGCCCCCGAGTCAGCCGCGAGCCGATAGCCTGCCTACGCTGACCACCGCAGATGAGGAGCATGAGGCATGCCAAGAACACCGAACGCCGTCAGTCCGCTCGTTTCCAGTTTGACGGTTTTCGCGGGTGTGATGCTGATCGTCGGCGGTGCATTCCAGGCGATCGAGGCCATCTCCGCCATCGCGCACGACAAGTACCTTGTGGCTTCACCGAACTACGTCTTCGCGCTCGACCTGACGGTCTGGGGCTGGGTGCACCTGCTGGTCGGACTGGCCCTCCTGGCGATCGGGATCTTCCTGCTTCGGGGCGCGACCTGGGCGCGGGTCGCCGGGCTCGTCGTCGCCTCGCTCTCGGCGTTCCTCAACTTCACTTGGCTGCCCTACGCACCCCTCTGGGCGTTGCTGGTGATCGCCCTGGACGTCCTCGTGGCCTGGGCTCTGGCAACATCCATCAGCCAGAAGCGCTGAGACCCGAAAGGGTACTAACCGGAAGGCTTCCCGTCGACGGTGCAGGGCATGATCTGGAACCTCGTCGAGGACTGTCACCGATCGGATTACAGATCCGATCGGCTCGATGTGCCAGGAGGCGGCCTTTTTCGAGACGAGCCGTCGATCGCGCAGCGCGAGCAGCGATCCTCGAGCAAACCAAGGGGAAATGCACCTCACCATGAGCGGGCGCAGCCGTTGCTTCTACTCAGTGCTCGACTAGGGCGTGTCCCGCTAATGATTGCGATCGGTTGCGGTAGGCAGATGGTGTGCATGATCGCCGTGACCTGAGCGATGCTCAGTGGGCCGTGTTGGAGCCGTTGTTGCCGAGTAGTGCGCCGCGGCGGGGCCGGCCGTGGCGGGATCACCGGAGGGTGGTCGACGGGGTGTTGTGGCGGACCCGGACGGGGTCGCC
>Ga0170475_116295739_pt1 | contig 17031 bp, 16 predicted proteins | sample Soicark_Litter_5_FD_111474 | JGI IMG/M metagenome (GOLD analysis project Ga0170475, IMG submission 111474) | Avena fatua rhizosphere microbial communities from Hopland, California, USA. Combined Assembly of 48 SPs
CGCGCACCCGATCGCCGTGTCCGTGACCCGATTGACTGTCAGCGACACGCCGTTCACCACGATCGAGCCCTTGTACGCCAGATATTTTGCCAAATCCTTCGGCGCCTCGACGACCAGCTCCCAGGATTCGCCTACCGGTTCGAATTTTTGCACGCTGCCCAGACCGTCAACATGACCTGACACCAGATGGCCTCCTAGTCGATCGGCCAACCTCAATGCTTTTTCAAGGTTAACTTCCCCTTCTGCGTCCAAACCGGCAGTACGATTCAAACTCTCGCGCGATACATCAACCACAAAGCCGGTGTCGGTCTTGACCACTACCGTCATGCACGCACCATTCAATGCAATGGAATCGCCGATGGCGACATCCACCATCGGCAAGTCGCCTGCATCAACAGTCAGGCGAACGCCGGCGTCCGACTGGCTCCCCAAGGGAGAAAGAGATGTAATTTTTCCGACAGCGGCGACGATTCCTGTGAACATGAGAATGAAATTCGTTAAATAAAACGCGCTAGGATACGCAAATCCGTGCCGATTTTCTTGATTTCGTGAAACGATAAGCTGCGCTTGCCATCCAGCTTGTCAAGCGTGCCTGGATCGAACAAGCCCTTGTGCATCGCCCAGCAGGTTGGACGCCAGATAAAGCAGCAATTCGTCGACACACCTGCGTGGCTTATACCCTGCAAATCGTTAGAAATTTCCACCGGATTCTTTGCGTAGTGAGATTGAAAACGCGGCAAGTATTATTCCGCGTTGCTAACAATTATCAGAATCAACAGCGGGATTGCAGACACGCGGACGGCCTAGAAAATTGATAACGATTTTCCTTACCTGCTCGCCCACAGTAAACGATAAATGGCCAGATTGGGTCTTCTGGCTGCTTGCGTTGGTTCGCGTGCGGCCAGTACCGTTATAAGCGATATATTTTACTGTCGAATCGGTAAAAGCAGATGCAATGGCAATGCCGTTTGGTGCCGGCCCATGCGAAAAAATGATCTGCTCCCCCGTGTCCGGCTTTTGATTGTCATTCTCATCGACAAAAACGACCCATCCCATGGCCCAATCGGCTGCATCCGCCGGAACCAGGTCGACGCGCGTCCCACGCTGTATCGCTTCCGAACGCGTCAGGTTGATCGCAGCAAAAAAGTCATTCACCGTCGCAGTCATTCTTTGATTCTGGATCAGGGACCGAAAGCTGGGGACGCCGGCTGCCAGCAGGATTGCCGCAATCGACATGACTACCATGAGCTCGATCAGCGAAAAGCCGCGACCAGACCTTACATCAGCAACAACCAGATGGACTCTCATGTCATTGCCAGCAGTTAGTGGCATTACCGGACGCCGTTTTGGCACCGGTACTCGACAGCATCAAGTTCCCGCAAGCAGTGTCGGTATGTCCCTTGTTGACGTTGGATGTGCCCGGTTGCGCGGTCAGCAGCACGCAATTCTGGATGACATCGTCGCTGCATGCCGCAGCGCTGATTTCATAGGAACTGGCTGGCGCGCTGTCGCCGGAAAACCATTTGAACTTGACCTCGTTGGCATCGCTTGAGGCGGAAGAAAACCCGATATAGCTGGTATTCTGCGAATAATAACGTTCCTCCTGCTGCATCAATTGCATTAATGCAGCGCGTCCTTCCGCTCGCCTAGCCTTGCGAACTGACTCCTGGTAAGTCGGGTAGACGATCGTTGCCAGTATTCCGATAATCGCAACGACGACCATCACCTCGATCAACGTGAATCCTTGAGCTTTATTGTTAATCACTGTGCACCTGTTATTTATTTGTTCGCTGCCGCGCGCATTTCTATCCAGTTCAATATTTCGCGCCAACTGAAGCGTCCCGCAGGCGGATACATTTCGCTATTCGGCATAGGTTTCGCGCCATCTGTACCAAAATTGATGATCGAATATTTTTTCTTCACCGCCCTCTTGCCGGTGGCATTCCGGTCCCCGACTTCGACGACGCCAGTCTCAAACAGACTGGGAGAACTCAAAAAGCCCACTTCGGACAACGAGCCGGTGTAGCCGCCTCCCGCCACGAATCCGTTCAGCACATCTAACGCGTACGTACGTCCGCCGCCGCCGCTCGCACACGGATCGATCCCCGGAATCAATGTGTTGAAAAACAGGCGACCGTACGCAACCAAGGGATTGGTGACGAGGCGTTCGCCGGTTTTATACGAGTCCAGGAAATCGACATACCACCCTCGCTTGCTGCTATCTGCCAGGCCATACGTAAAATCATTTCCGGAAACGGCAAATACATTGCCTTTTGCGCTAAACGTCCGCTCTGCAAGTTGACTGCGGCTTGCGACCTTGTCCACTCCATTGGCGACATCGTAAATCGCATAAAAGGACTGCGGCTTGAAATTCCCGGGCGCAACATCAGCATCCTCAACGAACTTGCCGGTGCCAAACAGAACGACAAATCCGCCACCAGGAGCGAACACCACTTTGGGTTGCGTGGAAATCGGTTGCCGGTTACCTTTTGCGTCCGTCGCGACAAACAGAGGCGTCTCCGGTGTTGCGCCTTTCGCATTGAGCCATGGCGCATCGCCGGTAAAATCGAGCCGCCACAGGTTGCCCTGCAAGTCTCCAGCGTAGGCGTAACGCACCGCGCCATCACTGCCGGTCACCAATGCAGGGGAGCTCAACCCGTTTTGCAGCGCGGCGTCCTTGATGGGCATTTCGAATTTGTAATAATTGTCGTCTTTCTTCCACTGTTTGGACGGGGCCTTGTCGAGCGATAGCAGGAACAAGACGCCGGGTGCGGCCGGATTGAATTTATTCTCGCCATCGTCCGCATAATTATTGAGGCCGCTCGGGACAACGACGAAATACTTGTACTCTGCAACGCCGCCCGTGACCTTCGTTTTGAATTTAGCGATGACGGGGGCACCGACAAGATTGCCCATGTCGGCATCATCTTTATCAGTGAATTCCCATATGGCCCCCGCCCCGCCGCTAAAATTCGACGGATTGCTCACATCCAGTGCAAAGACACCTTGCGCGCCGCCACCCATGCCGGACGCCAAAACTGTTTTCCATGTTGATCCGACGCGTGCCTCGGCCACGCTCATCGCGCCATCGACATACGGCCGGTGCACATATTCTTGCTGGGTCAATTGATTCAAATTTTGAATCAGCGCGTTGGGAATGTAAGCGAACAATTCCTTGCCGTTCGCCGCGTCAAATCCATGCAGCATCCCGTCATTGGCCCCGATGTAAACCGCTTTGGTACGGCCTTTGTGATCTTCGTAAAACTTTGGAAATCCAGCGCCCTGTGCGTTCAAGGCGGGCGGTCCGACATAGAGCGGATTGCTGTTGAGGATATCGCCCAGCACCCGATCCCGCGCGCGGAACTTCCCGTTTTCCTGCCCCAGTTCCAGACTGCGCACACCGCGCAAATATTGCACGCGCTGCTTGCCCAATCCGTCATTCATGCCATCGGCAGGAGAGGCATTGAGCAGGGCTTTCTGCGATTCAGCCAGATTGTCCCATTTGAATTCGACCGTTTCCAGAGTTTGGTCGGCCTTGATTTTCGCCGTATACACATTGCGCGCATCCGGGCTCGGGCTGGCTTCATTTCCACCGACACCAGTCAATATCTCCCCGGCATCCCAATCGGCGACCGTCGCGATCTTGACCTCGCCGCTTGCTTCATCAAGCGTCAGTTTCAGTTTCTTCAGGCTGCCGCTCCATTTCGACGATTCAAAGCCCGGCTGATACACAAATGCGCCGTCGGCAGCGACTCTCGTACTCGATGCCGACACGCCGGACATCGTGCCGCTTGGATTGGCGATAGTGGAAAAGATCTTGTGAATCGACTGAATCAATTCCTTTGGCTGCCCCGCCAGAAAATAATTGGCCGGTACACCATTGCCATTATTGTCCCACTCGGAATTGCTATTCTTCACCACTGTCTGGCTATCGGCTGCTATCGTAATGAAGGGATTGCCATCCTTATTCCGGTCGTTGAATCCGCCATATTTGGCGGCTAGATAAAGTTGGCTGTCACGCGGCTTCAATGTGCGCGTATTGCCGTCAATCAGGCCGTTGCCGCCTTCATCGACGTCGATGGCGAATGTCTTTACACGAGTCGGCTTGTCCAGCCTAATGTCGTTCGTATTTGCCCAGTACGCCAGACCTGCCATGTAATACGTGCCGTGGCCGCCGGCGCCCGTGTCCTGATTGTCGAGGTGCGCAAGATTGGGACGCTTCGCAGGATTGGTAAAACTGCCGTCCGCATCAGCCTCCATTTCCCCTACTTTGCGCGTCCATGTCGTGACATCGAATGCCGGTGTTTTGCCGCCTGCGGAATCCGCCGCGCGCACCGGATCATTTGCATTTGTGCCATTGTTGTAGGTGGTGCGCGTATTACCCGGAATGTAGCGGTCCCAGTGCGTATTGACGTCGGCGATGGAAACTATGTAGTTTTTCTGGCACGACGCGGTGATCGGATCTGTCCAGTTCTGCAATACCGGAAAGCCTTCCCGCATTGCGTCGGTCATGCCTGTCGTGGCATCGGGCGTTGGCTGCTTGCCCTGCAAATAGCGGATGCCTTCGTAATACAGCTCGCTGACGGGGTCCAGCCCCTTATAGATGCTGGAGTGGCCGAATTTGTTGACGTAATTGATGACGCCGCTGTTGACCGCCGCGTTGTTGCGATCGGAAGGATCTTCCGGGTTGTTATAAAACACGCCGGTTGCAGCATCCCATTCCAGCGTATCGTTGGCGGCTTCGCTGAAGTTGGACGTCTCAATCTTTTTGGGGCCGACATATTTCATCGGCGCTCTCAGCACGCCACCATAGCGAGTGGCAGAATCGTCCAGCAGATATCCCATGGCGGCGAACCGGATTTTTTCGGAATTCCGCTGCATCTCGCCCGCCGGTTTGTAGTTGCTACCATACTTCGCGCATAGATCGACGCGCTCCGGTCCTTCCGTTGCATCGCAGACTTTGACTCTGACAAGATACTCGCCCAGTTTTTTATCGGCATTGATCAGCGCACCGTTATTGTCGAACGCCGACGTGTCGCAATTGCCGTCGGTGCTTTTAGTATCGCTAAAGAGAATGCGGTTGTTGCAAGACACGATATAAAGCGTGTCCGTATTGAATGGCGTTACCTGGTTCGGTGCACTGACATTGCCACCGCCTGTCACGGACCGTCGCGGAAAATATGTCGCATGCGCATAAAAACTTTTCGGGAGTACAGCGCGCTGCAAAATTGTCTTGTCTGCCTTATCGAAAATGCGATCGCCACCGGTTAACGCATAGCGCAGCATGTCGATGGCGGACGATGCAGCCCAGTTCATGAAATTGCCGCTGAACGTACCACCGCCACATTCATGCGTGATGGCATCGGCGGCTTTTGAGATGGAAAAATAGCTACCGACAATATTGTCATTGTCGCTGATATACGTATAACACTTCAGTGGATTGAAATAACCGACATACTCGTAGGTTCTGTTGTAGGTCCCGTTATCACCGCGATAGGCAATCCCGACCGTCGGAAATTCCACAGACAGGCTGAGCAGCATATTGGGATGCACATTGCCGCTACCGCCGAATAAGGGGCCGCCGGCAATTTTTACCACAGGGGTAGCTGCGAAGCCATCAAGGGTAAACACCGCGCACAACACGATGATGAGCGTACTGGCAATGTTCCCAATGTTGATTTTCATACGTTGCACCACTAGTCTTCCTTACGATAAAAAGTCTGCAAAACCACCTGCGTCGTTTCGCGCGCACCGAAACCGACCGCTGTCACCCGATAGAAGTAACTGGCATTGTCCGCGCTCTCGCCTTCCTTGTTGTAGCGCATTAGTTCAATCACATATCTTGGCAACTTGCCCGGCAAGGCACCTTTACCGGTCGGGAAAGCCTGGCCGGTAAATTTTCCATAAGGGACGGAACTCATCGTGGAAGAATCGCTATCCAGAAAATCGACCGTCTGCCAAATCGGCGCGGCACCATCCGTCGCGCGCCTGCACAAGCCAAGATTGATGTTGGCCTCGCCAGAGCGGCACGCCTCTTCACCATCGCCAGGAAACCCTAACGTGCTGTCCTTTGAAAATTGCTGGCTGCGCGACTTTGTGGCATCCGGAGAGTTCTCAATATCCAGTTCGGCATCCATCAATGCCGCCTCGGCCGCTTGGAAAGCGATCTGGCGATCACGGTCATTGCGCGATGCCTTCTCTCCTTGCAACGCAATTTGCGCGGCGGATATCCCCAGCACCAAGACTGCCACCAGCATCAAGAGCGACACAATCAAGGATGCGCCGCGCTGCTTGCCGGAGGTCATTACCATGCGGGCATCGCTGATCAATACGCACGCTCTCATGTCGGACCGCCCGCTGTCTGGTTTCGCAACTGAATGGTCAGCGTGAAGACTTTCCGGAGGCGATTTCGTACGCCAGTCGGTAAGTCAGTCTCTTTTATTTGCGTACCAATGTCGGTCTCGGCATTGGCATCGCTGTACTCCTTGCCGAACAGATCGTGCTGCGCTACCAAAGCATCGGTACGCGCCGGTTGAGAACCGCGCACCAGCAGCGTGACCTTGACGACTACTACCTTCTTCCAGTTTGTTTTCCTGTTTTTATCGATCTCATTGGCAGTCTCGTCCGCGCCTTCCAGAATCAGCGCAGCGTCCAATGCATTGATGGCGGTCGCGGTCAGAAATTGGTTCGGCAAACCGTCCTTGTCCGTGTCTACGCCATAGAGCACCTGAAAGGATTCCACGCCGCGTACGATCGCGTCGGAACGCCAACTTGTGTCGCCGAGATATTTGCAGCGCAATTCCGGTTCGCCATTGCTTTCGGCAACATAGAAAATGCTCCAGCCGCGTCCTGCTTCGGCTTGGCTGGCTGCGGGGACCCCGAAGCCAGCGCAATTGATGATGGTTTCATCGCCATTTTTGCCTGTGCCGACGCCAAAAAATCGTAGGGCCAGTACATCGCTGCCATTGATCGACTTCATCACCGGCGACTCGATGCCCGGAAGTGTGGGATTCAAGCTGCGCGCGTCCAGCCCCGCAATGTTCGCGCTGATCTCCGCAGTCGCCAGAACGGGCGCATCGTCCTTGTCCCAATTTTCATATGCTGTCTGCCGAACGGCGCGCGTGATGTTTTCGATTGCGTAGCGGCCAGTCTCCTGCAGACGCGTTACGTCATCTTGGGCCGTGTACCCCGATTTACTGGATAGCAGCAATGCGGCGGCTGCCATCGCGACCAAAAGACCTAGGGTGATGGAAACCATCAGTTCGACCAGTGTCAGGCCGGCTTCTCGTTTCACCGTGCGGTGAGGCCGAACATCGCTCTTGGTCATGTTATTTGCGAGCCTCATTTGATGTAGGGCTCAACGGTGATTGCGACACTCGGCGGAAATTTTTTGTCCGCGTCCTTGACCAAGCTGCCATCCGGGTTCTTTCCCTGCCAGCCAATCTTGATGACCACCGATGCGCTCGATGCCGCGCCCGAGCCATCGCAACTCCATCTGAGCGCACCGGCGCTGGCATCCCACGGATTGGCATCGCGGCAGATCACCACACGTCCAGACGGCAATGCCGCTTTAATCCTCGTTTCCCATTCATAAACATCGAACTCTGCCAGCTCCTTGGCATTGCAATTTACCGCCTCTTCAAAACACATCTTGTCAGGTGCGGAGGGATTGCCGTCGGTGCCTGACTTGTAATTCACGTTCATGAACGTGTTGAGATCATCCAGCTGCTTCATCTGGCCAGTGTTTGCTCGCATTTTTTCTGCCATTTCAGAGGCGAGATCGAGCGCGATTGTTTGAAATGCCGATTGCTGCGTCGTACGCAACGCGGTCAATTGCATGCCGGCCGCGCCGATGACGCCCAAGGCGAGCACCAACACCGATATCAGCACTTCAATCAACGTAAATCCGCTTTGACGCATGCACATCACCAGCCCTTCCCTATAGTTTTGACAAACGCAAGTTTGAATAAAGGATCAAATCCATTGTTCCCATCACACCATCGCCCCACTTAATTGACAGAGACACAACATTCAAGGCAAAAAAAATGACGCCCGCGGACATGTCGACGAACGGAGACTTATGATTACTACTTGGGAGGAAGCTTGCGCTCTTGCCCAACCTCGGCAATCGCGTCTTGGAATTCCGTCAGGTCTTCGAAACTCTTGTAAACGGAAGCAAACCGAATATAGGCAATTTTGTCGAGACGTTTCAACTCTCGCATCACCAATTCGCCAATATGGCCGGAGACGACTTCGCGCGCGCCGGTGGATAAAAGTTTCTCTTCAATACGATGAATCGCAGCGTCGACCGCTTCGGCTGAGACCGGACGCTTGCGCAGCGCCAGCATCAAACTGGCGCGCAGTTTGGCAGTGTCATATTCGGAACGACTACCGTTTTTCTTGACGACCACCGGCATCATCAGTTCAATACGTTCGTAAGTCGTAAAACGTTTGTCGCAGTCGGCGCAACGCCGGCGACGGCGATTGGCATCCCCTTCTTCGGACACTCGAGTGTCGAGGACTTGCGTGTCTTCGTGATGGCAGAAAGGGCATCTCATGGTACAGGCTTTGGTCGAAAGGTTAAGTTATATCAAAATTCAACAACAATATCGCCTGTCATTTTTAGCAACTATACATTTAATTATTGCTTTAGTGATAAAAATTTATTCCTATCTCTATATTTTGTCGACCTCCCCCAAGCAATACCTGGTGAGAGGTCGGTTACCTTGCCGCAATCCGATAATGAACTAGTTTATCGAGCGTAAACCGGAAATGCATCGGTCAGCTTCTTGACTTCAGCCTTCACGCGTTCGATGGTAGCTGCATCATGCGGATTGTCGAGCACATCCGCAATCAGATTACCTACCTTCGTCGCTTCCGCTTCGGTAAAACCACGCGTCGTCATTGCCGGGCTACCGACACGAATACCGGATGTGACAAAGGGCTTTTCCGGATCGTTCGGGATCGCATTCTTGTTGCAAGTGATGTGAGCAGAACCCAGAATCGCCTCCGCTTCCTTGCCCGTGATTTTCTTGGCGCGCAGATCAACCAGCATCACATGCGATTCGGTTCGGCCGGAGACAATGCGCAAACCACGCGCGATCAGCGCCTTTGCCAATGCATCGGCGTTCTTCACGACTTGTTGTTGGTAGATCTTGAATTCCGGCGTCAGTGCCTCCTTGAATGCGACTGCCTTGCCTGCAATGACGTGCATTAGCGGCCCCCCCTGGATACCCGGGAAAATCGCTGAATTGATTGCCTTTTCGTGCTCGGCCTTCATCAAGATGATGCCGCCGCGCGGACCGCGTAGCGACTTGTGCGTGGTGGATGTGACGAAGTCGGCATGCGGCACCGGATTCGGATAGACGCCTGCTGCGATCAAACCGGCGTAATGCGCCATGTCGACCATGAAGTAGGCGCCGATCTCTTTTGCAATCTTTGCAAAGCGTTCGAAATCGATGCGCAGTGCATAGGCGGATGCACCGGCAATGATCAGCTTCGGCTTTTTCTCGCGCGCCAGACGCTCCATCGCGTCGTAGTCGATTTCCTCCTTTTCGTTCAGGCCGTAGGACACCACGTTAAACCATTTGCCGGACATATTGAGCGGCATGCCATGCGTCAGGTGACCGCCTTCGGCCAATGACATGCCCATGATGGTGTCACCCGGTTTCAGCATCGCGAAGAACACGCCCTGATTGGCTTGCGAACCGGAGTTTGGCTGCACGTTGGCGGCTTCCGCGCCAAACAATTCCTTGATACGATTGATTGCCAAGGCCTCTGCCATGTCGACATATTCGCAGCCGCCGTAATAGCGTTTGCCCGGATAGCCTTCTGCGTACTTATTGGTCAGTTGCGAACCCTGCGCCTCCATCACGGCCGGCGAGGTGTAATTCTCGGAAGCGATTAGCTCGATATGCTCTTGCTGACGCGTATTTTCCAACTGGATGACGGACCAGAGTTCGGGATCGACTTTGGCGATAGTGTGGTCTTTTGAAAACATGAAGTACTCCAATCGATTTTAAATATTGCGAGACAGAGTTAAGCGCAGCAATACTCTGTCCTCAACAAATTAACAAGCAAATGATTTTGCTTAATCGAATGAGGGCCAAAAAGGGAATGACGGCAGCCTCAAACGTTCTTGCCATCTTGGCTGCCCAGGCGCACGGCTTGTTGAAATCTCACGCTCCCCGGTGGATACCCACCTATTTGCCGGATGTGATCCGGCTTTTTCGCCAGTTACGTGAGACGAAATGGTGCGTACATTGTAAGTTAGGCGCCTCGTTTGAGCAAGATTCCGTAAATGGCTCTATATGCCTAAAAATTACTTCGAAGAAGTTACTCCAAAGATGCTTTTATACGAACTATGTATGATTGATCGTGAATTCCCATTTTGGGCTATATGAAAGATGTTATGCGTGCGATGCGCAAATCACTCTAACGGCCATGGCAAAATGCCACCCAAGCTCATAAAATATTGAGCCGTTTGCCCTAAAAAAATCATTTGTCACCGCAAGTTTCTTATTGCACATAAGTCTTCCGCCTCACTTACAATTTAGCCCCCCCATACGTAGAAATGGAACCCTCCCCATGATTGTCTTTATTACCGGCGCAAGCTCCGGCTTCGGTGCTGAGATGGCGCGAAAATTCATACATCATGGCCACAAAGTGGTTGTAACCGGCCGCCGCCAGGATCGTTTAAACGCACTTGCCACAGATCTGGGGCCAGCAGTACATTCGATCGTAATGGACGTCACAAGCAAAACTTCAATCGACACCGCACTGGCCGCATTGCCTCATGAATGGCAGAACATTGATGTTCTAATCAATAACGCAGGCCTTGCACTCGGCATTGAACCGGCACAAGACGCATCGCTGGAAGACTGGGAAACCATGATCGACACCAATTGCAAAGGATTGGTAACAATGACGCGTCAGGTATTGCCCGGCATGATTGCGCGTGGCCGCGGCACGATTATCAATATCGGATCAACAGCCGGCGCCTATCCATACCCAGGTGGAAACGTGTATGGTGCGACCAAGGCATTTGTCGAGCAGTTCACGCTCAATCTGCGCGCCGACTTGGTGGGAACCGGCGTACGCGCAACCAATATTGCGCCCGGCCTCGTTGGCGGAACCGAATTCTCCAACGTGCGCTTAAAAGGCAATGATGCAGCCGCAGCGAAAATATACGAAGGTACAGTGCCACTGAATGCGGCCGATATCGCAGAAACCGCATACTGGATCGCCTCCCTGCCACCACATGTCAACATCAACCACCTCGAAATGATGCCAACTTGCCAAGGTTTTTCGCCATTCACAATCAAACGGAAGTAGTCACTGAAAGCTGCGGCAATGCTATCTGCTTTGAGCAGCACAAGCTTGAGAACCACATCATGCTTGTCTATCGCCCTCAGAATGGCGACCGACAGTAAGTAGTCGGCCACCGGCGACATATCAAATAACTCCTGCGCATTACAGCACGCTATTGGAAGACTTAAAATTACGCCTGCTCTCAAAAAATGAAGAAAACAAGATCACATGCCTCCTGACTTCAACTGGACTATCCGCGTATATTATGAAGACACCGACACCGGTGGTGTCGTGTTTTACGCTAACTACCTCAAGTTCTTCGAACGCGCTCGCACTGAATGGCTGCGTGCGGCAGGTGTTGGCCAGCAATCGCTGACCGAATCGCATCGCGTGATGTTCGTCGTCAAAAGCACGGCAGTCGATTATCATGCTCCGGCAAAATTAGATGATGAACTAAAACTAACGGTTGTAATCCAAAGGCTGGGGCGTGCTTCCGTGCAATTTATACAAGAAGCGTGGCGTGATACTGGCGGTGAGATGGAATTACTCACCACAGGAAGAATTAAAGTCGGTTGCGTCGATATAACGAACTTTCGTCCGAGCGCGATTCCCGATGAGGTCGTAGCAAAAATAACAAGCAAAGAATAATTTGCCTTACTTATAATAAATAGTTTGGCCGAAAAACCGTACCGATTAGCAATCATTAGCAATCAACACCAGGCAATTTCCCCACCAAGGAGATTAAGGATTTTGAGTAAATCCATTTGACCGAATACAATTGTCAAACTGAACCAATAAGCACATCCATGACCGTCACCCAAGACCTCTCTTTTCTTTCCCTGATCACCAATGCGTCGCTGCTCGTACAACTCGTCATGGCATTGCTGCTGGGCGTATCCGTCATGAGCTGGACCTATATCTTTCGCAAAATGTTCGCGATCAACAGCGCGAAAGGCCAGACTGAAGAATTCGAACGCGCTTTCTGGTCGGGCGGCAATCTGAATGCTCTCTATCAGGATGCGACATCCAATCGGCGCCAAAATGGTGGAAAGAGCACCGGCGCGCTGAAGCGCATTTTTGAATCCGGCATGAGCGAGTTCAGCAAGGTGAAAGCGTCATTCCCCAACAAGACCAATATCGATGCCGGCATCATGATCGACGGCGCGCGCCGTGCGATGCGCGCAGCATATCAGCGTGAAATGGATGCGCTGGAGTCACATCTGGCGTTTCTCGCTTCGGTCGGCTCGGTATCGCCTTACGTCGGCCTGTTCGGCACCGTGTGGGGCATCATGAATGCGTTTCGCGGCTTTGCCAATGTGCAGCAGGCGACTCTGGCTGCGGTCGCTCCCGGCATCGCCGAAGCGCTGATCGCAACCGCGATTGGCCTGTTTGCCGCGATCCCGGCAGTAGTCGCCTACAACCGCTACTCGCACGACATCGACCGCCTCGCGATTCGCTTCGAAAGTTTCATCGAAGAGTTCTCCAATATTCTGCAGCGGCAGGCAAGATAAGGAGCGGCACCATGGCCTCCTCGATGCGCGGTGGACGTACCCGCAAATTCAAATCGGAAATCAATGTCGTGCCCTACATCGACGTGATGCTTGTGCTGCTCGTGATTTTCATGGTTGCGGCGCCGCTCGCCAATCCCGGCGTCATCAACTTGCCGACTGCGGAGAAATCCGCATTATCGCCAACCGAATATATTCAAATCGTATTGAAACCCGATACCGCTGCGACCATTGGCTTCAATGGACAAAAAAGCGGGGGCGGCAAGCCCGACACTGCGGTGAGCCGTCCGGCACTGATGCAAAAGCTGCGCGCGCTGCATGAGAAAAATCCGGATATGCCGGTGATGATTTCAGCAGACAAGGACATCAAATACGACGAAGTGATCCAGGTGATCTCGGAAGCGAAAAAAATTCGGCATCAACCGCGTCGGGCTCGCGACCAAACAATGATTGCTCCATGACCACCGCGACTCCCTACTTTGTTCCGCAAGAGCCCGGCCACTGGCGTGCATTAACGCTGGCGGCGGTCGTGCATGCAGCGCTCGTTGTCTTTCTTTGGTTCGGCGTGCGCTGGCAGAATGAAGTTCCGGTCGCGATCGAGGCCGAAGTCTGGAGTCCGCAAGCACGTGAAGCAGCGCCGCGCCCGGAACCGGAACCCGAGGTGACGCCTGAACCGCAGCCGATGAAAATGGAAACACCCAAACCGGTGGTAATCACACCACCCGTCGTCAAACCGGATATCGCGCTCGAGCAGGAAAAAAAACGTAAGGTGCAGCAGCAGCAGGAACGCGAAGAACAAACGCGCATCGAGAAGGACAAGGCGGATAAGCTGGCCAAGAAGAAACGCGAAGCCGAGGATCTGAAAAAGGCAGCCGCCGACAAGATGCAGCAGGAACGCGAAGAACAAACGCGCATCGAGAAGGACAAGGCGGATAAGCCGGCCAAGAAGAAACGCGAAGCCGAGGATCTGAAAAAGGCAGCCGCCGACAAAAAGCACAAAGATGAAGCGGAAACCCAACGTCTAGCCAAGGCACGTGACGAAGAGATGCGCCGCATTACCGGCGGCGTGACCGGAACAGGCGGCACAGGAACCGCGCCAAAAACGCAAGGTAGCCGCGGCAACGCTGAATACACGGGCCGCGTCGGCGCCAAGATCAAATCGAATACGGTATTTAACGTTCCCGACAATTTACCAGGCAATCCCGCTGTCGAATATGCAGTCGAATTATTACCGGACGGATCGATACGCCGACCGATCCGTAAAACCAAGTCGTCCGGCATACCCGGATTTGATGAAGCGGTGCTGAATGCAATCGAAAAATCCCAACCCTATCCGCCCGACAAATCTGGCTCCGTACCCTCAGGTTTCAACATCGTACATAGACCGAAAGACCAGTAATCCATGATGAAGAACTTATTTTTGCGTACTTTGGCGGCCATTGCCCTGATGGCGGCCACACTCGCCCACGCGCAATTACGCGTCGAAATTTCAGGTGTCGGTGCAAATCAAATCCCGATTGCCATTGCCGGTTTCGCCGATGAGTCGCTGTCGCCCCAACGGATCAGCGCCATCATCAAGGCTGATCTGTCGCGCAGCGGCTATTTCAAGATCATCGATACCGATAAGGTGATGTCGGAAACGACGGCGGTCAATTTCAGCGAATGGAAATCGCGTGGCGTCGACGCACTGGTGGTAGGCAGCGTGCAACGCCTGGTCGATGGCCGCTTCGATGTGCGCTACAAATTATTGGATACCATTAAATCCTCGCAATTGTCAGCCTTGGCGCTAGCGGCACAACCGCAGTTTACGCGCGTATCGGGCCACAAGATCGCCGATGATATTTACGAAAAATTGCTCGGCGCACGTGGCGCTTTTGCGACCCGCATCGCCTATGTCACCAAAGCGGGACGCGAGTATCGCCTTGAAGTCGCCGATTCGGACGGCGAGAGCACTCAGGTCGCACTACGCTCGAATGAACCGATCATCTCCCCGGCATGGTCGCCGGATGGCACAAAAGTGGCATACGTGTCGTTTGAAAACAAGAAACCGGTGGTGTATGTACAGGATTTGATCAACCGTCAGCGCACGATTGTCGCCAACTACAAAGGCAGCAATTCCGCGCCTTCCTGGTCGCCGGACGGCAGTAAGCTGGCCATCGCTCTGTCGCGTGATGGCTTGACGCAGGTGTATGTGATCAATGCCGATGGCAGCAATTTGCGGCGCCTGACCAACAGCAATGGCATCGATACTGAGCCGCAGTTCTCCGCCGATGGCCAGAGCATCTACTTCACCAGCGACCGCAGCGGAGGCCCGCAGATCTACAAGATGAGCGTGACCGGCGGCGAGGCACAGCGCGTGACATTCAACGGCAGCTACAATATCAGCCCGCGCATTTCACCCGATGGGAAGACCTTGGCGTACATCTCGCGACGCGAAGGACGTTTCCAGCTCTACGCACTCGACTTGACCAATAGCCAGGAACAACGGCTATCCGACACCACCAAAGACGAATCCCCCAGTTTCTCACCCAACGGCAAGTACATCATGTACGCCACCGAGTCGGGCCGACGCGGTTCGCTCGCGGTTGTATCGGTGGATAGCCGGGTAAAACATTCGTTGACCACCCAGGCAGGCGATATCAGGGAGCCGACCTGGGGACCCTTTATGAAATAATCCAACTTTACAACAAGGAGAATCAAATGCGCTCATTTACTACTTTTACCGTTCTCGTATCCAGTGCGATTTTGCTGAGCGCCTGCTCGTCCGTCAAACTCGACGAGAAGCCGCCGGTCGAAGAGCGTGCGGCCCCGGCCCCAGTTGTCAGCAGCAACAACGATCGTGCCGTCGAAACTGTCACAGCAGCTTCTACCGATCCGCTGGATGACAAAAACGGCATTCTGGCCAAACGCAGCATCTATTTTGATTTGGATAGCTATGTCGTCAAGGACGAGTTCAAGCCGGTAGTCGGCGCGCATGGACAATACCTGAGCACTCACAAGACCCGCAAAATCATCATTCAGGGCAATACCGACGAGCGCGGCGGCCGCGAGTACAACCTGGCATTAGGACAGAAGCGTGCCGAAGCCGTAAGTAAAGCGCTGTCAACACTAGGTGTACCTGCGTCGCAAATAGAAGCGGTCTCCTTCGGCAAGGAAAAACCGAAGGCAACTGGCAGTGATGATGCATCGTGGGCCGAAAATCGTCGTTCCGACATCGTGTATCAATAAGCATGAACTCAATCATTAAATCAAGCATTGCTGCGGCCTTCGTGGCCGCATTTTCTTTCGCTCCGCTGCAAGCGCATGCAGGTCTGTTTGATGACGATGAGGCGCGCAAAGCGATCCTCGATATCCGAGCCAAAATCGATGCGCTACAGCACGACATGAATACGCAACTCGACACCAAGGCCAACAAGAACGGCGCGCTCGATCTCGTCAATTCAAACGAACAATTGCGCCAGGAGATTGCCAAATTGCGAGGCCAGGTAGAAGTGCTAAGTAATGAACTTACCAATGCCCAGCAACGACAAAAAGATTTTTACGTCGACCTCGATAATCGCTTGCGCAAAATAGAGCCGCAAAAAAATAACGGTCGACGGCAAAGAGGCGACGGTCGAGCCCGGCGAGCAAAAAGCGTACGACGACGCATTGGCAACATTCAAGGCAGGCGACTACAAGAACGCCGGCGCGTCGTTTCTTGACTTTCTGCGCCGTTTCCCGCTATCCGGCTATGCCGCAGCCGCGCAATATTGGCTCGGCAATACCTACTATGCGCAACGCGATTATCGCAATGCGCTCAGCGCGCAACAGGCCGTCGTGAAAAATTATCCGGACAGTCCGAAAGCAGCCGACGCATTGTTGAATATCGCCAGTTGCCATACCGAGCTCAAGGATAAATCTTCCGCCAGAAAAGCATTGGAAAAACTGGTAGATCAGTACCCGGATGCACCGGCTGCGCAAACCGCGAAAGAACGTCTGGCGTCGCTCAGATAAAAAGCGCTATCGACGGACCACGTTGCAAATGCAAACCATGGCGGTTTGCGTTTGCAACGCACGTGCTAGCAGCCGACTCCCTTAAGTTCGACAGGCTGCTAGTACTACTGCGTCATAACTTCGGAGTTCCTGCGTTGGCAGCACGGGCACATTCCGAAGCGGCGAGCCAATCCAACGACCAGCGCCAGCCGCAGTGATCGGATCGAATCAGGCACATGAC
>Ga0170475_113993860_pt1 | contig 17030 bp, 9 predicted proteins | sample Soicark_Litter_5_FD_111474 | JGI IMG/M metagenome (GOLD analysis project Ga0170475, IMG submission 111474) | Avena fatua rhizosphere microbial communities from Hopland, California, USA. Combined Assembly of 48 SPs
GGTCGCTTTCGAGTGGCAGCTAAAGGGCTTCGGCAAGCTGGGCTGGATCGTTGCCTTTATCTACTGCGCGGCAGCGGCGCTACGCCTAGCCCGTTTTAATACGAATATCGATATCGTAGACAAGCGCTACTTTCAGGGCATGCCCTCGCCCACCGCAGCGGCGATGGTCGCGGGCCTCGTCTGGGTATCGCTGGAGATGGGCTGGGCCGGTGAGTGGCTGCGCTGGACTACCTTGGTGGTGACCAGCATGGCCGGCCTCACCATGGTCAGCAACATCCGCTACTGGAGTTTCAAGGAAATCAATGTGCGAAAAACGGTGCCTTTTTTTGTACTGGTTCCCCTGATCTTCCTGCTGGTCGCCATCGCCGCCAAACCGCCGGTCGCGCTTTTCTGCCTGTTTATTGCCTATGGCCTGTCTGGTTATGTGCATGCCGTCTGGCGCTGGCTGAAACCCACAGCCCCCATTGCACCCAAAGCTTGACAAGGCGAGGGCGAACTCTTAATCTTGACCAATGACTCTTCCCGGCAGCTTCCTCTCGCTACTGCTACTGCTCGCGAATTCCACCGCAGGGCGGCTGCTGCCTACACGCTAAGGCGTATTTCCTTAAAGTACTTCAAGATCGCAGCCGCCCAGTCGCACGACTAGGCGGCTTTTATTTTGCCCACTATATTCCCCCAGCGCCTCAAACCAATAATTGGAGACCAGCATGAGCGAACGTTTATTTATTTTCGATACTACCTTGCGCGATGGCGAGCAAAGCCCCGGCGCTGCCATGACCCGTGATGAAAAGATACGCGTCGCCCGCCAGTTGGAAAAGCTGGGCGTGGATATCATAGAAGCCGGCTTCGCCGCCGCCAGCCCTGGCGACGCGGATTCCATCAAGGCCATCGCCGAGATCATCAAGGAATCCACCATCTGCTCATTGGCCCGCGCCAACGAACGCGACGTGCGCGCTGCCGGCGAAGCCATCAAGCCGGCAGCACGCGGCCGCATCCACACCTTTATCGCCACCAGCCCCATCCATATGGAAAAGAAGCTGCGCATGAAGCCGGATGAGGTGGTAGAAGCCGCCGTCAAGGCCGTGAAATTCGCCCTGGAATACACGGATGATGTTGAGTTCTCTGCAGAAGACGCGGTGCGCTCAGACATGGATTTCCTGGTGCGCATCTTCGATGCCGTCATCCGGGCTGGCGCCAAGACCATCAACGTGCCGGACACCGTCGGCTACAGCATCCCAGCACAATGGGGCGAGCGCATGCGCCAATTGATCGCCACCGTGCCTGGTGCCGACAAGGTAATCTGGTCCACCCACTGCCACAACGACCTGGGCATGGCGGTGGCCAACTCCCTCGCCGCCGTATTGGGCGGCGCCCGCCAGGTGGAATGCACCATCAATGGCCTCGGTGAGCGCGCCGGCAATGCCAGCCTGGAAGAAGTCGTCATGGCCGTACGTACGCGCCGCGATATCTTCGGCCTCGACACGCGCATCGACACCACCCAGATCGTCCCGACTTCCAAGCTCGTCTCCACCATTACCGGCTACCCGGTGCAGCCCAACAAGGCCATCGTCGGCGCCAATGCCTTCTCGCACGAATCCGGCATCCACCAGGATGGTGTGCTCAAGCACCGCGAAACCTACGAGATCATGAGTGCGGAAACAGTAGGCTGGACGCAGAACAAACTCACCCTTGGCAAACTCTCTGGCCGCAACGCCTTCCGCAGCCGCTTGTTGGAGCTGGGCATCGCCCCGGAAAGCGAAGAAGCGCTGAATGCCGCCTTTGGCCGCTTCAAAGAGCTGGCCGACAAGAAGCGCGAGATTTTCGACGAGGACTTGTTTGCGCTGATCGCCGATGGCGATGTGGTCGACTCGGAGCGCTACAAGCTGGTATCCCTGAAGGTGATATCGGAAACGGGCGAGTTGCCGCGTGCCGCACTGGTGATGAATGACGGCGGGCAGGAAAAACAGATCGAATCGACGGGCTCCGGGCCGGTAGATGCCACCTTTAAAGCCATCGAATCCATCGCCGCCAGCGGTGCGGATTTGCAGCTTTATTCGGTGAATGCCATTACTAGTGGTACGGACAGCCAGGGTGAAGTGACGGTGCGTCTGGCGTTGGATGGGCGGATTGTGAATGGGCAAGGGTCGGATACGGATATTATCGTCGCTTCGGCCAAGGCTTACTTTTCGGCTTTGAATCGCTTGATTACGGATGTTAAGCGGGCGCATCCGCAGGTGTAGATGGCAATGCCCTCGCTAGTTAGTCGATGGTAAGCAGTAGATACAGCAAGCCTACCCATGCATATATTCAATGACATGGGTAGGTTACAGAATCGATCAACAATAAGAGTTTGCGCAAGCCCGACGCTAGCGCGGCTTGGCCGGGACTTGCACCTGAGGAACAAAAGGGGCGGGTTTAGGTGCATTACTTTCTGGCGCCTGATTTTTGTATGTAGGGTCCGGCGATTTTGGATAGCCAGCGGCATCTAGTGCCGCACGCCACTCCTCCTCCTGGAAACCCCTTTGCACGACACCGCCAACTTGCAGTACCGGCACCATCGAATCACCGGCAAGCTTTTTGAACTCGGCAAGATTCTCGGCACTGGTTACGGGACTGCGTCCCGCATAGGGAATGCCACGGGATTGCAGCAGGTTTCTCGCGTCGTCGCAGGGCGTACCGCAACTGGTGGTAGCCCATAACACGACTGGGTTCTTCTTGATGGCATCGCGCAAGGCAAAGCCACCTCCACTGGTTTGAATGGAGTTGGTCTTCACCTCCCTGGCCTCAGCCTTCTGACCTGGCTGCGGCTGATCAGAAAACACAATATTTCCGTTGGCATCCTTGTATTGATAGACTTTTCCGGCTGACGCCAGTGGCCCGGCGAGCATGAGAAATATTGCAACGCAGCACGACAACAATTTTATAGGCTTCTTCACTTTATGCTCCCATATTCTCACGTCATAAACCATATGATAGCGCAGCTATCAACCTCGCACGTAAAAATCCACTTACAAAACATCAAAAAATTAAACTTATGGCAATCATGATTGCAAGTCAAACTGATGATGCATAAGGCCCGCGATAAACGCGGGCCTTACTTTTACAAGATCAAAGCGTGCGTGTTACTAAAAGCGATCCGCACAACTTTGCGACGTGCCATAAGGGCTTGCAAAGCCGGGCGGTCTCGTGTCACCAACTACAAGCTTTGAGGCTAGCTGAGGAAGCACAAGGTCTACATAAGCAGTTGACTCTGTACCTTGTACTGTTGCACGAGCAATTAGCCTAATTGCAACCCAGCCACCTCTATCTTGCGGGTAAACAATGTCAATGAAGCCGCTACCCGTTTTATCGGTAAGTTGAACCTGAGGCGTTGGCGCTGCAACTATGCCTGGGTCTAGGGAGCCACTGAAGTTTGTATCCTCACCGGCATCCAGAATGCCATTATTGTTGATGTCCTCACTAGGACAGCTGACAATTGATCTATATTCAGTGTGGGTACACTCTACATAATTTACAGTAGAAACAGCTCCGTTATCTGTCTGTCCAATTTGAACAGCCTTGGTTTGTATGTCACCACTACTACAAAACGGCGTCGTCGCATCAGGGGAGGTGACTCTGTATGATGTAACGACAGGTATTACCTGTACCCACGACGCAGGCGTAGTATTAATAAAGAACGCATATGTTCCTTTATAATAAAGCAGTGGCTGTATCGTCCAGGTTACAGTAGCCCCTGCAACAGGCTGGCCCGCCGAATCAGTCACAAGTACAGAATATGGCAGAGTATATTGTGTGGTGTTCGGCTCACCAATCTTATTGCCCGTCCCGATACGAACAAACAGCGACTGCCCACCGACGGTCAATCTGACTTGCCCAGAAACCGCAGTTCCTTCAACAACACCCGTAACTACTACAGCGTCCTTGGCACTTGACGCATTACCTGCCAAGTAAGTCGTAGTCGTCTGACCAAAGGCATTGGTCACTCCCTTTGCGACAGAAAGTGTTCCACCTGTTACATCAAACACGGTAAACACCACCGTCTTGTTCTGCACCAAATTATTTTGCGGATCGCGAACCGTTGCTGTAATCGAAGTACTTCCATTTGGCGGAACAGTGGCACTACCAGCTTGCAACACCACCGTATTTGCCGTTTGAGCGACAAACGTGAACGTGTACTGTACAGACACCGATTGTGCCGCAGCGGTGATTACAGCAGGCCCTGCCGATGGCGAGAATACGGTTACAACGGCTTGACCGTTCGAATCTGTAACCACATTGCTCGCGCCGACAAAACTACCGCGTGTAGTGCTAAACACAATAGTCTGATTAGGGTTGGGCAAGCCGTTCTTAAGATAGGTCAGACGCAATTGGACAGTTGTGTCGCCTGGCGCCAGCGCCGCACTAGCAGTGACATTTGCAAAAATACTGCCATCGGAAAGATAGTTGATGCCTGCCTGATTCGGCAGAGGCTGTAACGTCAATTGTTCAGCACTGACGTTGATCGTCAACGTTCCCTTTTCGCCCAATGCGCTGGCGGAGACAGTATCAAAGCCAGATTTCTTAGCCTGATAGGCTGCTGTGGCCTGTCCAGTTGAATCCGTAGTGATTGACGTAACTGCAGATCCATTTACCAGGAATGTATTGCCAAGTGAAGATGCTAGCGTAAGCACCTGATTGCTAATCGGGTTACCTGCACCGTCCTGAATACGTACAGTTACTTGGGTACTGCCGTTTGCGGCAAGCGAACCCACACCAGAAACTGATATCTTAGTGCCACTCACCACGACCGTATTGGTAGAAGTTAAATTGCCAACCGTCGCTGTAACACGTATGGTGCGCGTCGTCTTATCACCACCGCTGCTCAACTTCGCAGTTGCTTGGCCTGACGCATTAGTCACGCCGCCTGCATTGACAGTTATGGAGCCAGCATCGGATGAGAATTGTACAACCTGTCCAGGCAGAGAATTATTGTTGGCATCCTTTACGAGCGCAGTCATATCTATGGTCGACACACCATCCGCCAGCAAAGTCTGGCTGCTGACCAGCAACTGCACTGAAGCCGCCTGTATGCCAGTACCGTTGCCGCCACCTGCACTGACAAAACCGATGTTTACGGCTTGTGCCGTGCCCGACGTCCCCGTGTAAGTAGCGGTAACGATATCCGGCCCAACCTGCGTGCCGGCGAGCACCTTGATGGTTGCAACGCCGCTAGCATCCGTAATGGCAGAACCTGATACGCCGCCAGGTACGAGCACACCGAAATTCGTGGTGGCGCTATTAAGGGCGAATTTGATGATCTGATTCGCCAGCGGCTTGCCGTCCGGCCCGACCAGCGAGGCCCTGACGGTTGCGAAGGTAGAGGCACTGATAGTCGCTGGACTGATCGACAGGCTAATCACTGGCGTAGTTTGTGGCACAGGTATCGTGCCGCCGCCACTGCTGGAGAAGCCAATCTGCGCAGGAGGAGGCGCATTCCCTGAAGTAACGCCTGGCGTAAACAGAGCAGTGGCAGTCATCGAGTCAGCACCCGCCAGCGGGCCTGCACGCACCAAAATCTTCGCAACACCGTTTGCATCAGTCAATGCTGTGCTGGTAACGCCAGAGTCAGCGCTAGGAATCAATACGCCAAAATTGTTGGTATTGCTGTCGAGTTTGAACTGGATATTGGCGTTGGCAATCGGGCGGCCATCCGCACCCAGCACGATGGCCGTTACGGTGCCAGGGGTGGTCGTATCGACATTGGTGCGGTCGATAGCCAGGCGAATTGTCGCCGTCTTCACGCCGCCACCGCTGCTGGTATAGGCCACTACAGCCGGCGCAAGGGTGAGTGTCGGAGCGCCCGTGGTGCCGTTGACCGAGACAAAAGTAGCAGTCACGCTGGAAGCACCGGCCTGTGGGCCAACGGACATTTGGATGGTTGCCGTTCCTGTTGCATCCGTCACTGCGACACCGGAAGCTCCACCGTCAGAGCTTGGCGCCAGAAGGCCAAAATTTGAATCGGTGGCAAATCTGAATTGTTGGCCGGCAATCGGACCACCATCTTCACGTGTAACACGTGCCGTCAGCGTAACCGGTCCTAGCGCATCGACAGTTGGCCTGCTGATGATAAGCGAGATCTTGGAGGTCGGGACCACTCCGCCACCCTTACCCGCATAGCTGACAGCACCCGTCACGTTCGCAGTGGTACCGCTGCCCGTATCCAATGCGGCTGTAGCAGTCACCGTACCTGCGCCGACCAGAGGACCGGCGCTCATCGTAATTGTCGCGATACCGCTGGCATCCGTAATGGAGGTACCGCTGCTCACACCCCCGCTGATCTGCAACGGCACGATAAAGCCATAGTTGGAGTCGGTGGAGAAAGTAACCTTTTGACCGCTAACTGAACCGCGGTCAGAACGGGTTAGCTTAGCACTCAGTGTTACGGTGCCGGTACTGGTAACGGATTGATTGGAAATCGTCACATCCAGCTTGTTGGATGGCAAAGAGCCGCCCCCCTTGCTGGTGAAGTTGGTATTGGCAGTAACCGAACTGGTAGTTGCCGTGCCGCCCGTGGTGCTGGCGATCTCGTAATCGTAGCGGGCTGTAACCGTACTGGCTCCTGCCTGTGCGCCTGCGCGCAATTGCACGGTTGCGCTACCCGTTGAATCGGTGAGCGCGGTTGCTGTGCTGGTGCCGTCTGCAGCAATCAAAATCTGAGACAGTTGCACCAGATAACCGAAGCTGGAATTGGTACTAAAAGTGACCTTGGCGCCTACCAATGGCTTGTTGTCAGGGCTGACTAGCTTTACCACTACGTTAGCCGTGCTATTGGCATCCAGCGTCACAAGATCGACGCCGACAGCGATGCCCGGCGTGGTGGGTGCAGGTGCAGGCGTACCGCCACCAGGCCCGCCACAGGCTGCAAGCAGGAGTGTGCTGAGCACGGCAAGCCAGGCAAGATATTGCCTGAAAAGTTTGTTTAGGTTGGCAGCACGCGGCACAGTTAATTCCTCGTCTAAAGTTTGGGTTGCAACCTGCGGATTTCAATAGCCATTCATCATTGCAGAGCTTGATACTGATTAAACCCTACCTTCGGGCTGAAATCAACCAAAGCACAGCCGAAACTTGCTGGGCGTCGCAAGAAACGTCTGTGCGTGGGCGTAGGGCAGACCCGGCAAGCGAAGTAAGCCCTGACGGTGAACAGCGACCGTACATTTCATGTGCGCCGCATGTATCGCGGCGAATCGGGTCTGCCTGCCAACGTGGCGGGGAATTTGCCTCACGGAACATTGGCGATGCAATCGCAGCAGCGGACCACCATTACAACATAGCACATTGTCATCGCCTGCGATGCAACATACTGCTGAGCTAGTACCTCGTTTCAGAGAATTTGCAGGGTAGGAAGACGATGGATTTCGTTCGGCCGGTAAGGCGCAGGGAGGCGGCATAGCGAGCTGTGCAACGACGCAACGCAGCCAGGCGGACAAAGATGCGGCTTCCTACCTTGCAAACTCTCTGAGACGAAGCATTAGGCACTGACAGATGCACATGCGGCCATGGTTTGAATTTAGAGCATAGCAACCTGGTGAAGATGTGGCAGGGCAAGCAGCAATGGCGTGTATCGCTTCGGCTACCATAGATGCGTTAAGCGCCCCGAGCAGGGCCGCGCGCACCGCCAACAAAAAACGCGCCCGAAGGCGCGCATTTGTTCAGCCTATCAATTGGCAATCAGCTCGCGCCAGGAAACCCGCCCAGCTCCCGGGATGAAGCCGGAGGAACCGCTTGCATGCCGGGTCGTATCGCTCGCCCCAGTTATATCACTATTTACAGTAAAGAACTCTCCTGTAGACAAGAAGAACTTGGTGACACCTGCAAGCAGATTGGAGCGTTCTACGACTTTGGGTGTACTGCCGCCTCCAGCATTGGCGCCGCCGAAAGGAAGGCCGGAGCAGTAGTCCAGATCGTAGATGCGGCTCTTACCACCAATACTGGAACACGCTGCCGTGGTGGTGGTAGGAATATTGGTTGCCACAACCAGGTCACCCTGAGCCAACACAGGATCGATATTCACGCGCTCCCCGGAGCTCGAACCTTGAAAGTCCAAATACCAACCGTACTGCGTTGACAAGTCCGGCTTGGTCGATGTCGTAACAACGATATTACTGTTGGAGTAGTCGTACACCTGCTTCACCATATTAACGTTGTTATTCAAAGTCTGATTGGCAAGCGGAATATCATTGGTAAAGCCATAAAACGAATTCTGCGCTGTCGAGGTTACGTCACTGGTACCCAGGTAGCGACCAGTACCAACCATGATCAGCCGCTTGTTCTGACACAGGCTGACAACTGGCTTGGTTGTGATCGCTTGCTCAGTGCCGCTGTAACTCAACTTGGCAATCTGCCTGGCAGCCATGGTTGCAGCCGTAGCATCAAACTCATAGACGCGCCCTTGTAGATCCCCTCCGTAAATCGCGAGTATTGTATTGTCCTTGGTAGCATTAGTCACATATCCGTTGATTTTGCCTAAACCTTCAGTCCCGGTCGCAGAAGTTTCCAGAACTGCGCCCGTAATCGCATCCAGGGTAAACAGATAGCCCGGCTGGGTGCTGCCTGAGCCATTTGCATACCCGGAGCTTACATATACGACCCACTTGCCATCGCGGGCGCGCTTGCCCAGCACTGCATTGCCGAAGGTATAGCCCAGCTTGCTATCCGATACGCTGCACAGCGTGGAATTGCTGCAGAACTCCCACAGCGGCTTGGGGTTGATGGGATCGGTAATATCCAATGCATAGTAGCCGCGGCCCGCTACGTTGCTGGTATCGGATATACCGCCACCATTCAGGCCGGCAACCAATATCGTCTTCCAAGCACTGTGGGTTTCATCCCATACATCTTCAACTGTTGGCGTACCGTCTACAAAGTAAGTATGACTGCTCGAATAGGTAGATGAGGCCAGCCGATACAGCTCCGGCATGATCATGCGCGGAACATAAGCCCAAAGTTCGGCCCCACCCGTACAGCCACTTCCAGTGCAACCATTTAGGGCATGCAACATGCCATCGTTCGCCGCAACATATAGAACCCCTTGTCGAGTGGCGTTGCTCACCTTGAAACCAGTCGTGTAGTTATGTTCCGTGTAGCTGCGATAAGGTGCTTTCACGAATTGCGGGGCTGCGTTAACCGTGTCGCCCAGGATATGGGCACGCTGACGATATACCGCAACAGTGCTGCTGGGGCCAAGCGTGATGACCTCGTTGGTCTGGTCACCACGCAGATAATTCACCATCGCCGTACCATTAGTCAAAAGTGCCTGATAGGTGGAGTTGAGCCCAGAGTATTGCGGCAACGTATTGCCTTTGGAAGTAAAGTAGGCCTGCGCGGTTGAATCGAAGCTAGCGTAATCGAAACTGATACGCGTCCCATCGTTCTTGCGCGTATAAATAGTGCGCCCTCCCGATTGGGCGAGCGTGTCAAGCTGCCCCTGCGCAGTCCAGTTCGATGCAGTAGAGATGGCGCCGGTCGTCGCATTGATGGTCCTGGCCTCCACTTCTCCTGTCCAATCCACCGTCGTATAAGTGGTAAGGAAAAGCTGGTTGTCCGCCTGGGTAATGACCGGTGTACTGGTGGCAGAGGCCGCAGCCGCCCCTTTTACTGCACCGATCTTTGCCAATGCGTCATTCAGGCCCGTCACCACGTCTTTGGGCGTCTTTGCGCTCAAATACTTGCCGCGGCCATTTACAGCAGCATGCCAAAGATCATCAACCGCCGTATCCGAGTCTGCGGCAGGTATCGGCCAGTTACAGGTATTCGTGGTCGCCGACTCCCAACTGCAGTTCGTCAAGCCGTTGACGATGCTGTTGAAGTCACCTGTCGAGTCAGTCGCGTAGGTAGGGCTATAATCCAGCCGTCCATCCACCCCTAAACCCAGCGTAAAAGTGGTCATGTGCTGCCACATCTTCTTAGTGGGTGTCGCAGGATCATAAACGCCTGCATCCAAAGTCGTAACCGGTACATTGTTTATGCCGATATTATTGCTGCCGTTGGTTGCCGTATCGCTAGGTATCAAATCATTTCGATAATAATAGGCGGCGACATCAGCGAGTGAACCATAGCTTCCGGCGCTGCTTGATGCCAAAGGGTATCCATCGTAAATGCCCAATGCCCTGGTGGATGTACCGGCAACCAAAGTGGGGTCACCCGTATCGACAATGTCCTGGTTATCCATGGCGCTACTGTCTAGCTTGACGCCGCCATTTCCATTCCAATAACCATCCGTTGTCAAGATGACGAAGTTTTGCTGGCAAGAATACTGAATGGGGTTCGGGTCTGAGGACGTTTTCCCGCTATTGATACCATCCGTCTTACCGGCATAGTAGCGGCCAACCCGCGACAACGCCTCACGTAGCGGCGTGCTGGCATTTGTGGTTTGAGCAAAGAGCTTGGCGAACCAGGCAGTCTTCCCCGTCGAATCGAAAGTCGCCAGCTTAAGAAACTGATTCCCCTGGATATCGATAAAGCCTACCCGATAGGCATCCGTAAGCTGCGAGAACGAGATACTGACGCCAGATTTTGTGGTTTGTAGACGGCTGCGGTAGTAAGCAAACCAGTTGGCAAAATTCGTCATTTCCTCAGCATAGGTGCAGGTGCTTGTACTGGTTGTACAGTCGCTGCGATTCGGCGCATGCGGATAGGTAGCGGTAGCCGGCACGATATCGGTACGCTTGAAAAGGCTTGTTTGCAGCGTGATCGCACTGATGGGGTCCTTGCCGCCCGTCAAGGTAATTGCGCCCGTCGCTGGTGAGAAAGTAACAATGTGGGTCACGCCATCGGCGGCATCTGTTTGTGTCTGCCAAGTCAATTTCACTACCAGCCCATTGTTGCCCGTACCGACGGCAGGTGCAGTAATGGTTACGGTTGCACCGCTAGCCGACGCATCCCAGTCCGGATTCGCAGAGTGATAACTATGAATCTGGTTGGCAATTGCCGTCGCAAGCGCAGTGTATTTGGCCGCAGCATCTGCACCATCGGCAGACACCGAAGCACCGAGCGCTTCCACGCCACCAATCAAGAGGCTGCTTACCGTCGTATTGCTATTTACACCAGCTATGCCCAGTTTGGACAGCGTCAATACATACTGGGACTTCACGGTAGATGAACCGCCGGTAGTCTTATTGCCAAAGGTAATCGTATTTGAAGCGTTGTCCGCTGCGGTAGCCGTACCCGTGCTAGTACCGCCATAGCCAAAGGTCTGCACAGTGGAGTCTGTTGCATCACTGCTGCTAATTGCTATAGTGCCATTGCATATAGCCAAGGTTTCATTGGATTTCACCGTTACCGTCGCGCTACTTACCGTTGCCGTGTAGGTACAGCCACCGCCGCCACCGGTAATATTGTTCTTGATCAGGGTAGCAAGGCTATTACGTTTTGTTGCGGCATCCACTTGCGACGTGGTTGTAACTGGAGCAGAGAGCAACTCATAAGTACCCGCACCATTGGTAATCATAACCGAGCTGACGGTGGTCAAAGACTTGACCGAAGTGCTGCCAGCTTGTGCGACAGTAAAGTTACCCTGCGCTTTTACACCGGCAACGCCCGGTATCGTCCCACCATAGAAGCTGACGTATTTAAAGTTACTATCAGTGCGACGTGCCTGGCATTTGGTAGTTGAAAGACCTAGATTGTTGTTGTTGCACCATAAATATAGGGTAGAAAAAGGGACGCTATATGTCGGATAGTTGGCCGGGTCCAATGCGGGCAGCGTTTTACAATCATTGTAGCTGCTGTTGGTGCAATATACGGTAGAACCGGTAATTCTGTAGTAATAAGGGCCACCCGCGCCTGTCGTCATCGATGTCGTATAGGTATGTGTCGCATCTGGATATTTATAATCGTTGACAGTAGCGCTCGCATTGGCAAGGTTACGCTGTGGATCACCGACGCCTCCAGCGCTGGTACTATAGACCAGGTCGGGATAATTGCTTACCAGGTTCCAGGTAGTGCCAACAGAACTGAAAGTGGTAGCGGAGCCATTGGCATCAACGATATAGGGTTCTTTACCATAACCATCTACCGGTACTGCCGTCCAGTTTGTCGTATTGGCAGCCGTCATTTTACTATAGCTGCTGCCATCAGCCTTGATGGGGGGTGTATAGCTGATGTCCGGACTATAGTATTGCGAATTGAAATCCGGGCTGTTGTGCGGCGGCATACCGTACACACAAGCCTTGCTGTAGCTACTACTATTCAAGCAATAGTTTATATTGTCGTTGACCCAGTCCGGCGTGTAATCCTGCTGCATACTGCCCGACGTATCCATCAAATACATCAGATTGGGCTTTACGGTCGCACCCGATGACAATGTGGCGAGCGGCACATTAGACAAATCGGCGGCATTGGGCTGCAACAATACCATCATGGAAACAGCAGCAAATAAACGATGCCAAATGGAAGTGGGTTTGCATTTCATGGTGTATCTCCCATGGGGATTATTGGCCGCCGGAATTAGCAGGTACCTGCTGCGCCACAAGCGCTTGCACGTAGGAAACTGCATTACGCAGACCTGTCGTGCGGACTACCACGCGATAGTAAGTAAGATTTGGTGCGACATCCACGGAAACACCGCTGGTGTCGCATGGAAAACCTGGTTTGCAGTCCCCGGTCCCGGCCAGACTCGCAGGAACACTATTCAGGCAATAGTTATACTGCCCGTCCGTATTGCCATTTGCGTTCCCTGCCTGGCTGCCTAATTGCCCGGTGCGAGCGCATTGGCGGTCGATGAGGTATTGCACTCTATTACCCAGCGAGTCGGTTTCGCTCGCGACATTCGGCATCTTCGCCACAGGCGCGTTGGCCCATGTTGCGTCCGAGAAGAAATTTACGTCGTTGCCAGCGCCATCAAGGCGGCGCTTGGCTGCATAGCCATTTGCAACGTTATCGGTCAACAGCGTCAGATTTGCTGTTGTTTGATCACCTTGATTTGTGGTAAGCCAACCGCTGGCCTGCTCAATGCCACGATCACTCGCCGTCAAAGACGCTTGCCGTGTAGCGAAATTACCGGCGATGTCGTTACCTACGTCTATGGTGCGCATCAAGGCAACGCCAGCCATGGACATAAACACGAGTATTACCAGTGCGATGAACAGGATAACACCAGATTGCCGGACGAGAGTACTGCGGTTCTTCATCTTGGGCTCCACAATAGATTACGCAACGCTACAACAGTTATATAAACCTTGTAGCGGTAACGTTGCTGGTCCGCGTTCAGTGTCATATCGACGGCCGGCGTCACAACGGTCGCGCCATTCATGATCGCTGGAAACACATTTAGCGTTCCCTGGTTCACCGCCTGTTTAACGACCTCTCTCTCCTGCAAATTACTTCGGGCAACGATGGCGACACGCACAGAGGTCACCTGTGACCAGGCTTGCCCTGCAGCATAGGCTGCATAGGTGCCGTTGCTGAAGCCCACCTGCACTTTCATATTAACGACGTCGTCGGCAATAGGGCGGGTAATCGGGCCGGTTGCATCTGTCTCGAACTGATCGCGCCGATTCAAAGAAGATTGCCCTTTGGCATCCGTGACAACGGAATAAGTAGCCAATACGGGCTGCTGCCCCAAGTTGTATACGGCCGCAGTTGGCACTGCCGTGCCTGTCACAGTCCCAGCAGCCACGCCAGGACCATAAGGATTGTTGAAAGCGCGCGAATAATGCTGGCCGGTATGGCTGAAGCTATATTTCACACCACTGCAGGCCGCATTTGGCGGATTGACTAGCGCGCATGGCACATTCACTTGCGACATCTCACAGCCGGCTGGTGGATTGGCGACAACGATATTATCTTTCGCCGTGAATCCTTGAATGCTTTGCACCCAGACGTCGGACGCGCCTGTAAAAGACATATCCGGCGCCAGCGGCACACCACCGCTCAGCGTTGGACTATTCCCATACAGAATCGTCAAGGTATCTGGCGTATTGGCGGTAGCGCCATTGGTCACGACAAAGGGCGCCATCGTAAAATTGAACGCTGTGCCCCCGGAACTCGCCTGAACGGAACAGCTAAATAGTGAAGACACTTGCGCCGCTATATTTGCCTGCGACTCACTGGAATTATGGCTGCTTGGCTGAATTCCATAACCTGCCTGACGCAGATCGCGTTCCAAATAATAAAGTGAAATAGCTCCATTTTGCTGAGCCGATGAGACTCCGGCAGTGCTGCGGCGATAAGCCTGCGTATTAGTTAACACCTGATAGATGACGATGACACCGAGCAAGCTGAGTACCATGCCCACCATCAGCTCGACCAGCGTAAAACCTGCGCTTTGCTTCATATTTTTTGGCAACGTATCATTTGTAGGATGCATGCATCCGCGGCAAAGTGATGCATGCTGCACCAAATGAGGTAGCTTAGCTGCATCTTCGCGCATTAAGTAGGAGCTAGAGGTTGACATATGCAGTAGTCTGGTAATTATGCGTTGTTAAAGGCCCATTCTTGCCGCGCTCATCCGATGCTTTCCAATAAATGGTAATAACCACCTGATTGCCAGAACCATTTGCCGCCTGGGTAACCAGCACATCAGGCGCAGCGACAGGCACCGCCCCCAGCACCACGCCAGGCATAGTCGCCTGCACCCGTTGCAACCAGCCGTCCAGCACGGCGGATTGACCGCAAGCGGCGCCGCAGTTGTAATTCAGAACGGCAGTACTTGCAGCAGCGCGCGAGGCAGTCTCGATTGTCGGATCCCCCGCCGACATGGTTGCCGCTTTTGTGGCATAGGCGCTCGCCCCTGCAGCCCAAATCGTGCTTGCCAACTCGTTGGCAAGGAATTGTGCATCCAAACGAAATTTGGCCTCACCGATATGCTTCATCGCCGCCGCCTGCAGGCCAAACATGGCCAGCACACCCAATGCGAAAACCAACATGGCAATTAAGGATTCAAGCATCAGTGAGCCGCGCTGCCGGCTTACACTTTGCCGCTGCGAGTAACGATCGCGTTTTCGTAGGTATGAAGTATTCATGATGCTGGGCACGCTCCTAATTTAGTGGCTGCCAGTTGCTGGTCACAGATGCTTGCCTGCCCCCCAACAGAAACCAGGACGGTCAGACAGCGGGCTTCGCTATCGGCTGTGCCGCAGTTGTAATTGTTGTCCAACATATTGATGACGATGGAAGCGGCCGTACTGGGGCGACCAAAACTGTCGAATGAGACCTGCCCGACGCCATTACCGACCAACTGCGTCTTACCGGCCTTTTCTGTGGCCGACCACGTCCCCAGCAGTCTTGGTGCGGCTGCCGTAGCAAGGCTAGGCGCCTTCGCATTCAGGATTGCAGCATCGCAGGCATTTTCTGGACTATCCATACTGATCACCCAGCTCTTGGCGTCTGCCGGCTCTATGCTGCAATTGCTGGTCAGATTGTCCGTCAGCGTGAAGAACACGCGCTGATTTGTGCTGACCGCAATGGCACGCGCTTGCTGTACGCCGCTAAGCACCGCTTCCGCCGCTGCACGGATTTGATTGTTGCGCAGCATGTTGGAAAACGCAGGTAAAGCCAGCGCCAACATCATGCCGATGATGGCCACTACAATTACCAACTCGACCAGGCTGAAACCTGCGCTATGCCGAACTACGGGCCTTAAAACCGTCTGAGTAGTCAGTTTGAAATCATGTTTCATGAAGTCGCCCCTCGTCTTGTTGCCATGAGTCTTATGATTGTCAGCACTGTGGACTAGAAGTGGCAAAGCAAGTTAGCGCCACGACATTCCCTGCAAACTTAGTAGTGGCCTTGACGTTGGACTCATTGATCGTATATGTGTAATCAGCAGTTGCCGCGCCTAGCAAGGGCGTTATGCTCTTTGCGGTGAGTGTGTAGGTGGTTGCGGTTTCCCCCACCGGACAGGTGTAGGTGAAAAAGCGCACGCTGGTTGCTTGAGGCGCCGTAGCCGCACAGCCAGCAACGTAAGTACGATTATCCTGATAGTACTGCTCCATGCGCGCACGCCAATCGAGCAGTTGCGCAGTGGCTTCCGCCAACTTCCCTTTGGTAACGTATTGATTATACTGCGGAATCGCGATAGCACTGAGAATGCCGACGATGGCGATAACGACCATCAGTTCTATCAAGGTAAATCCGTGCTGGCGTATCATTTGTTTCTCCTAACATGTGAATGTCATTTTCCACTGCTGAGCGCATAAAGCTACGCAAACCCGACACATGGAACATCCTCCCGGACAAGCGGTGGAACGCGCTAGTGAACGCCGGCACGCTTACCTGAAGTATCCGTACATTGTTGGCAATGCCTGAGTTGAATACAAGGCCGGCGCACGCGTGAAGGTCGGCCACAGACTTCCCGCCGCTTGCAAGCCCTCACGTGTTGGGGCCACCTTCACAGTGCCAACCTTACCGCATCGTTCCTTCCCCAATCGCCCTTAATGGAATCGGCATAGTGCCGGTCAAATCACTTGGCCGTCGCATGCCACACCACCCGCGATATGGGTCCGCACCGGGCGGTTCAAGAAGTTGGAGTTAAGCGAGCCGTGGCTCAGCTAAGACCACGGCGTCAAGCATCATGCTGCGCTCCAACGGCGGAATTGGGGATAGACCGCAGACCAAGGCGGGAAATCATTGGGCAACAGGCGCCATAGGGCGCCAGCCAATGCAGAGCATTGAAAATGCTCGCGCAGACTATGTTGTCTTTGGGGAGCCTCTTCTTTCATCTGTGTCAGGTAAGGGGTGACAAATTCCCACTCTGCATCCCTGAGATCGCTTGGGCAAGGCTTCCTGTTCATCCTCCCTGCCAGGGGGATTTCTTAACCAAACAAGGGCAAAGTGCATAACACGCTCTAACGTCGGAGCAAGGAAAAAAGCAGCCGTCGCGCGGCAGGAGAAGTAGCGCTAAACAACAACTTACAAGCCATCCGACTCAATTACGAAAATAGAAACGACTCTGAATTCATCACCACGCTTCATACACCGTAGAGGTGAAACTCAAACCTGCTCTCTTTAGCTGCCGACCCCCTTCCAGAATGGCTCAGCAATTACCTATACAC
>Ga0170475_125478491_pt1 | contig 17020 bp, 17 predicted proteins | sample Soicark_Litter_5_FD_111474 | JGI IMG/M metagenome (GOLD analysis project Ga0170475, IMG submission 111474) | Avena fatua rhizosphere microbial communities from Hopland, California, USA. Combined Assembly of 48 SPs
CTTTGATCCAGAATGCTATTACGTCACCGATGGAGGCGACGCAGTTAGCCGGAAGGATCATCGACGTCTTGAGCGAACCGTTCGAGATCAACGGCCACCAAATCACGGTCGGCGCTAGCGCAGGTGTGGCTTTTGGCCCGCAAGATGGCGCGAGTGTCGAGCAACTCCTCAAGTGTGCTGATATGGCGCTCTATCGGGCAAAGAGTGAGGGCCGAGGTGTCTGTCGCCTGTTCCATCCGGAAATGGACGCCAAAATGCAGCGGCGCCGGGCAATAGAGCTGGACCTGCGTCGCGCGCTACCTGAAGGGCAACTCGTGCTTTTCTATCAGCCGATAGTCAGTGCTCGTACAAGAGCGGTTGTCGGTTTCGAGGCATTGCTACGATGGCGACATCCTGTGAAGGGATTGATCCCTCCCGGCGAGTTCATTCCTCTGGCCGAGGAAACTGCGATGATCGTGCCCATCGGAGAATGGGTGCTCAGAGAGGCATGTGCCACTGCGGCTCGTTGGCCAGTTCCAACCAAGGTGGCAGTTAACGTTTCGGCACGGCAGTTTGAAGCTCCAAACTTGATACCGTCCGTCGCAAGTGCATTGAGCAACTCAGGCTTGAGCCGGATCGGCTTGAAATAGAGATTACCGAGACCGTCCTGATGCAGGACACGGATTCTACGCTGACCACATTACACAGGTTACGCAACATCGGCATCAGAATTGCAATGGACGATTTCGGGACTGGCTACTCCTCGTTGAGCTATCTGAGATGTTTTCCGTTCGGTCGGATCAAGATCGACCAAAGCTTCGTACGCGACCTCGGAAAGAAGCGCGACTCGGTGGCGATCGTTCGTGCGGTGGCTGGTTTGGGCGATGACCTCGGTATGGCCATAACCGGCGAGGGAGTGGAGACCAGAGAGCAACTTGAAGTGCTTGAACGGGCAGGATGCACCGAACTCCAAGGCTACTTGTTTGGCCGTCCTGGGCCTGCTGACCAGTTACACACATTTTTCCGTCATTCCGCGCGTGTCACGGGCGGCTTTGCCGAGCGCTTTGCAGACGCCGTTAGCTGACCGTGTGCTGCGCCTGACACCGGCAGGGGCTGCAGCCGTCGTTTGGTGCCTCGAATTGACGTATAAAGTCCCAACCGACATCTTCGGCGTCTGCTGCCACAGAACGGGCAGGAGTTCTATGCCCAATGCCCGGGCACCCAGATACTGCCCTGCCAGTGCGGTGGCACCCAGATCCGTTGCGGCGGTGCGTAATACGCGGGAGGCGGCGCATAGTAGACTGGCGGCGGCGCATAGACCGACCGAGGCGCGACCACCACTGGCGGCAGGGCAATGCCGATACCAACGCGGCAGCACCACCAAGCCTCAGCCTTGCCAGGCAACGCGGCAACCGCAAGACCGGAAGCCCCGGCAATCGCTAACACAGCGGCTGGACGTCGGCGTCGCACCATGGACGAGTACTCCCATACGGAACCCGGACCATGAATTAAGGGATGAATGTATCTGCCGCTTTTCCGATTTGTATCGGCGTTTGTCGGCGCTATTCCGCCGCAAGGCGCGGCGGCTCCGCCATTTCTGCCGCACGTTGCAGATCGACCGACAGCAGACGTGAGACGCCACGCTCCTGCATAGTCACACCGTACAACCGGTCCATGCGCGCCATCGTCAGCGGGTGGTGCGTCACGACAAGGAAGCGCGTCGCGGTATCGCGCACCATGTCCTCGAGCAGTGTGCAGAAACGGTCAACGTTGGCATCGTCCAGCGGTGCGTCCACCTCATCGAGTACGCAGACCGGCGCGGGGTTACAGCGGAACACCGCAAAGATCAGCGACAGCGCGGTCAGCGCCTGCTCGCCGCCCGACAGGAGCGACAGGGTCGCGAGTTTCTTACCGGGAGGCTGAGCGTAGATCTCCATCCCGGCCTCGAGGGGATCGTCAGAGCCGACCAACGCCAAATGTGCCTTCCCGCCGCCAAACATTCGAGTGAACAGCGCCTGAAAATTGCGGTCGATCTGTTCGAAGACAGATCCCAGTCGGTCGCGCCCTTCGCGGTTCAGGTGCCCGATGGAGCCGCGCAGCTTGGCGATCGCTGTGGTCAGCTCGTCGCGCTCTGCGGTGATGCCGGCGATCTGCTTGTCGACTGCCTCGGCCTCGACATCGGCGCGCAGGTTCACCGGGCCCATTTCCTCCCGCTCCTTCAAGAGGCGTTCGAGCCGGCGCCGCGCTTTATCCTCGATCTCCGGCGACAGTTCGGCGGGCGGGTCGGGCATCGCCGGGTTTGTGCCGAGACGCTCGGTGATCCGTTCCTCCATCGCTTGCCATGCCTGTTCGGCCTGGCCCGCAGCACCTTCCGCGCGCACCGCGTCTTCACGGGCCGTGGCAAGCGACGCATCGGCCGCGCGCGCGGCGCGATCGGAATGGGTCGAGTGGTCGACCGCGTGTTGCAAGGTCGCGGATGCCGAGCGATGCGCCGCCTCTGCTGCTTCGAGTGCGTCGAGCGCTTCGGCGCGCCGCGTGGCGACTTGGCCAGGCGCTGCCTGCATTGCGACGTACTCCGCCTCTGCTGTCTCTCGTCGCGTCGCCAGTTCCTGACAACGGTATTCGGCATCGGTGGCCCTTTGCGCCCAGTTTGCGCGTTCTGCCGCGATGGCCGACCGTCGCGCTGTCCGCACGGCGTGCTCGCGCATCAGCGCTTCAAGGGCCGCTCGTGCCTCCGCCTCGGCAGAACGTGCCGCGGATAACTCACTGCGGACGGCTTCTACCGCGTTGCGCAGGGCGCCAAGGTCCGGCAGCGCATTCTCTGCCACTTGCGCTGAAGCGAGGCCAACGGACGCCTCCTCGCGTTCCAGCATCAGCCGTTGCAACTGGGCTTCGGTGGCAGCCTGGCGCGCGGCAATCTCCGCAGCGCGTGCCCGAAGCTGCTGATGAGCCGACCGTGCTTGCTCCAGCCGCTGCTCTGCTGCCGAACGCTGCGCGCGCGCTTCCTTTTCAGCTGATGTCGCGGCGAGGTCGGCTTCGGCTGCTGCCTCGCAAGCCGATTTGGCTGCCGCGACATCTGCCGCTGCGAATTCAACGTCGCGCTGCAGAACAGACAGTCGATTGCGCTGCTGCAGCCGGACGGCCGCCGGCGTTGGGGTCCCGGCGCGGATCGTATAGCCGTCCCACCGCCAGACCGCGCCTTCTCGCGAGACCAGCACCTGACCCGGCGCAAGCAGTGTCTGGCAGGCCTCGCCACTTGCCTGATCGACCAGTCCGGTTTGCGACAACACGCGCGCAAGCGCCGGCGGGCCCTGCACCAGCGCGCTGAGGGGCTGAGCACCTTCAGGCAAAGCAGGTGACGGATCGAACGCTGGCAGCTCTCGCCAGTGGCGGGCTGCGTCGCGGTCGGCCGCCGAGGTCAGCTCCTCACCCAGAGCGGCGCCGAGCGCCGTCTCCAGTCCGGGCGGGACACTCAGCGAGTCCACCATCGGCGGCCAGCGTTATGATCCTTCACCGACAGCACCTCGGCCAGCGCACGTGCCTCTGCCGCTAGCTTGGCGTGCGCAGAGTCGGCTGCAGCCTGTGCCTCGCGTGCTGCCGCAAGTGCCGGGCCGGTCGCTCCACGGGTTTGTTCGGCCGCTGCCAATGCCTCGGCGGCGGCGGCAAGGGCCGCGTCCGCGTGATCCTGTTCTGCGCATGCGGCATCGAGGGTCGCCGGCTCGATTGCCTGACTGGCAACGCGATCATGCTCTGCCTGGAGTTCGGTGAACTGCTTTTCCAGTCGTTGCCATCTCGTCTGCGCCTCGGTTAGCTGTCGCGCCACGGTCTGGGCGCGCGCACTGGCCTCGGCGGCGACTTCGGTTGCGCGATTTGCACTGGCTTCCGCGGCGCGGACAGCATCGGCCGCATAGGACACTGTCGCTTCCGCCGCCTCGGCCCGTGAGGCGTATCCCCCATCGGCCTCTGCCAGGCCGGCGTCCTCAATCCCGAGACGCGACTCGGCAGTGGCCGAATCGTTCCTGAGCTGCTCCGCGTGTGCGCGGTCCTCATTGAGTTGGGTGAGCCGGCGGGACGCATCGGCCAGTGCGGTGCGGGCGCGTTCTTCCTCGGCCGCAAGCTGCTCCTGCGCCACCCGATGGCGTTCCAGTGTGGTGCGCGCTTCGGCCTCGCTGCTGCGCAATGCCGGCAGTGCAGCGGCCGCCTCGGTCGCCTGTGCGGCGGCCTGCGTCGCCGCGTCAGTGGCAGCTGCAACGGCTATGCGCGCCGCGTGCAGTGCGGCTTCCGCTGCCGCTCGCATCCCGCTGGTCTGGGCGCGCTGGATGGAGAGGAGCTCTGCTTCTGCCTGCCGCACTGCCCCGGATATGTTCCGGTATCGGCTGGCTTGCCGCGCCTGACGTTTCAAGGCGCCGAGTTGCACCTCCAACTGGCCGCGGAGGTCATCGGCCCGGGCCAGGTTCGCTTCCGCGGCGCGGAGTTTCAGCTCGGCCTCGTGCCGACGAGCGTGGAGCCCGGTGATGCCGGCCGCCTCTTCCAGCACCGCGCGGCGGTCCTCCGGCCGGGCGGTTACCAGCATGCCTACCCGCCCCTGGCTCACCATGCCTGACGCATGCGCGCCTGTGGCCAGATCAGCGAACAGGGTCTGCACATCGCGGGCGCGGACTTCCTTGCCGTTCACCCGGTACGCGCTGCCGGCACCACGCTCGATCCGGCGCACGATCTCCAGTTCCGGCTGGTCGTGGAAGGGTGGCGGCACCGCCCCCGCCGCTTCGTCCAGGGTCAGCGTCACCTCGGCGAGGTTGCGCGACGGCCGGCCGGTCGTGCCCGCGAAGATCACGTCCTCCATTTCGCCGGCACGCAGCGAGCGGGTGCTCTGCTCGCCCATCGCCCAACGCAGCGCCTCCACGACGTTGGACTTGCCGCAGCCGTTCGGGCCGACAATGCCGGTCAATCCCGGGTGAATCTCGACGCTTACCGGCTCGGCGAAGCTCTTAAATCCGGCGATTCGCATCCGGCGGAACTGCACTGTCAAGCCAAATCCTCCGCTAACCCCCGAGTTTTGCAGTATTCTACTAGGTGAGCCAGTGAGGCGGCAAGGCCGACGTTTGCTGAGGGTCAGACCTCGGGGATCAACTTCCTGAACGCGTCGTAGCTCATCTCGCCAGAATACTTCTGGCCGTTGATCACAAAGCTCGGAGTCGAGTCGATCTTCCACCGATCCTGATCGGCCTGCTGCTGTTGCAGGATCCAGGTGCGAAGGGCGTTGTCGGCGATTGCCTTATCGAACGTCTCCCGGCTCATGCCGGCCAGCGCCGCCATTTTCCAGATTTCATCGGTGCTGTTGATGCCCCGGGCAAACGCCCAGCGATCCTGGGCCGCCAACAGCGCGGTTACGAACGGGTAGTACTGCGGCGGCGGGAGGTAGCGCGCGACCATCGCGGCGGTCAGCGCTACCTGGTCCAGCGGGAAATCGCGATAGACAAATCGCACTTTGCCCGGCTGGATGAGGTTCTTCTCCACCTCGGGCATCGTCTCTCGTGCGAACGAGGCGCAATGGGTGCAGGTGAGGGAGAAGAATTCCATCACCGTCACCTTGGCGTTCGGGCTACCGCTTGAGCGTTCTGACTCGCGGTCTGCCTCATTGGCTGTTGTCTGTGCCGATGCGGTCGGGACAAGCCAGCCGAGACGGGCCGCCAAACCGGCGGCACCACACCCGGGTACCAGCATCAACATGGAACGGCGAGACAACATCATCATGACCTCGATCGGTTGTACTGGGTGGCCATCGCGCGCCCTAACGAGGCAAGCGCTGCCCGCAGGTCACCTTCTGGCAGGTCTTCCAGCGCGGCCTCGACTGCGGCGAGCTTCGCCGGATCGGCCTGTCGCGGCAAGGCAGCGGTCGGCTTCATAGCTTCGTGCGTCTGCACAAAGCGCAGTGCCTTCACGGTGTTGCTGCCCAGATGGGTGTTGATCCGGGCCATTACCTCGCCGCACAGATGCTGCAATTCCATGGCGATCGGTCCGGCACAGGCGATGGTGAGCGTTCCGGCAGACAACCGCCGCGGCGTGGTGACCGCAGCGATTGCTGGTCCCATAATGGCGGTCCAATCGGCAATGACCTGTGCTGTCGCTGGCGCACGCCGGCGAAAGGCTGCCCGAGTCAGCCGCAACACCAGGGCACCGACCGGTCGTGGGCCATAGACGTGGCGTCCGTCCCCTTTCATACCGCCCGCCGTGTCGTTTTCTGCCGCATCTCTGCTCGCCTGGTATGATCGCCACCGCCGCTCACTGCCCTGGCGTGCCTCCCCAGGCCAGACCGCCGACCCTTACCACGTCTGGCTGAGTGAGATCATGCTGCAGCAGACGACCGTGACAGCGACCGTCCCGTACTTCGAAAAATTCCTCGTTCGTTTCCCTACATTGGGCGCGCTCGCAGCCGCGCCACTGGAGGATGTTCTTGCCGCTTGGGCGGGACTTGGCTACTACGCCCGTGCGCGCAACCTGCATAGCTGCGCGCGTGCGGTGGCCGCTGCAGGCGGATTCCCGACGGATCTCGCCGGCCTGCGTCAACTGCCTGGCATCGGCGAATATACCGCCGCGGCGATAGGAGCGATCGCCTTTGGCATCCCGGCGGTGCCGGACGGCAACGTCGAGCGCGTGGTCGCCCGACTATTCGCAGTTGGTGAGGAGCCGCCGAAATCGAAGCCACTGGTTCGGCGTCTCGCGTCGCGGCTGGGCCGAGCGACGGAGGCAGAGGCACGGCCTGCAGATTTCGCACAGGCGCTATTCGATCTGGGAGCGAAGGTATGCACTCCTGCCAGGCCGACCTGTGCGCTGTGTCCGTGGATGACCGACTGTGCCGGCCGCCGCGCGGGCATTGCCGAAGAACTGCCGCGTCAGGCGGCAAAGCGTACGCGGCCGCTGCGGCACGGCGTGCACATCTGGCTCACCGATCACAGTGGCAACGTCTTGCTGCGCCGACGCGCAAGCAGCGGACTGCTGGGCGGCATGACGGAACTGCCTGGAACCGAATGGCGCGATATGCCATGGGATGTTGAAGAGGCGCTGCCGTTGGCGCCAATGTCGGCCGCGTGGCGCCCAGCCGGCCAGGTGCGTCACGGCTTCACACATTTTCAGCTGACCATCGATCTGCTGGCCGCGCGCGTCACTCGGATCGAGGCCGCCGGCTTTGCCCGTCCCATCGCCATGTTGGCGGATGAAGCCCTGCCTTCGGTCATGCGCAAGTGCGTCCGCATGGCTTCAGCCGCTGAATCTCTCGAGGGGTGATCGGCGCCCCTCCTCCTGAGGAGGGGGGGGCATATCATTCAGCTGTTCGGACCACGCTCCATCGATATCGGCTGCCAACGCCGGAGCTTGGTGTTCTGCAGCACTGCCGGGTTGACGCAACTCATCGGCCACTTGCCTTCCAGCACCAGAGCCAGCTCACGTCCCACATGCGTTTTGCGTGCAGGATCAAAGCGAGCCGATGCCGAGGCCGTGTGTGCACTCAGGATGACATTGTCCATCTTCAGCAGCGGGTTGTTGTTCCCCGGCGGCTCAATTTCGAGCACGTCGAGCCCGGCGTAGGCGATCCACTTCTCCTCCAGTGCCTTGATCAGCGCAGCTTCCTGCAGCGTCGGGCCGCGACCGGTGTTGATGAAGATCGCCGTCGGATCATTTGCCGGAAGTGCTTTTCGCCGAGCATGCCCTCGACCTCGGGGCGCGCCGGGGCGTGCATCGAGACGAAATCCGACTGCGACAATACTTCTTCAAGCGTGCATGGCAGAACGCCATGCTCGACCATCACCAGTTCCTCGATGAACGGGTCGTAGGCAATGACGCGCAGGCCGAACGGCTTGGCGCGCTTGGCGACAGCGCGTGCCACGTGGCCGAAAGAAACAAGGCCGAGCGTCTGGCCCATCAGGCGCGGGATGTTCAGCAGCTCTGGCCGACCTTCACGCCAGCGGCCTTCACGCACCATCTTGTCCTGCTCGATGCAGCGACGAAAGCTTGCCAGCAGCCACATCATCGCATGATCGGCGACTTCTTCGATGAATGTATCGGGGCAGTTGGTGACCGGGATGCCGCGTTCGGTCGCGGCCTTCACATCGACACTGTCCACGCCGACACTGCCCAGCACGATGGCGCGGCACTTCTCTGGCAGGCCATCGATAATCTTCTTGGAGAAGCGGATGCCTTTGGCATAGATCGCATCGGCATCCTGCGCGAATTTGATGAAGCCGTCCTCGTCCGTCGGACCTTCAGCGATTTCCGCATCCATTCCCTGCAGTGGTTCCATCTCCACGTCGTAGCCGCCGCCTGCGACGGTGAAGCTTGCGCCTGCGGGCGTCGCGATCTTGTACTTGGCCAAAGTCCGGTCTCCTTCTACTTCGGCGGACGCGCGCGCACCGCCTTCTCGTTCACGTCGATGCCCCAGCCGGGACCTTTCGGCAAGATGAACTCGCCGTTCTCGATAGCCGGCACGGTCAGGTAAAATTCGTCGCGCCATGGCGCGCTGTCGATATCAATTTCCATCACCCGGAAGTTCGGCACTATGGCACTGAATGTCGCGCTGATCGCGCTGCACAGATGGCCATAGAAATTGTGCGGCGCGACGTTGATTTCGTACACGTCCGCCATCGAGGCAATCTTCAGAGACTCGTTCAGCCCATTCCAAATCACGTCGACGATTGCCACGTCCGTCGCATAGTGATCGAAGAATGGCTTGAATTCACGCCGCCCATGCAGCGTCTCGCAGGATGCGATGGGGCAATGCGCGCCGCGCTTGATTTCCGCCAGCGCCGGCGCGTCGTGCGTGTCGATCTCCAGCCAGGTGAGGTTGAAGGGTGCCGCGGCTTCTGCGATCCGCTTGAATCCCTCGGTCTTGAAGTTGAAGTTGATGTCGAGATGGATGCCCATCTCCAGGCCGATTGCGTCGCGGATCGCGCTCAGCTGTTCGTGTACGCTGCGCAGCAGCCGATTGTCCCAGTTCAGTTCGGGCCACCCGGGCGTCCGGCCGAAGCCCGGCGTATAAGAGATAGTGGTGCCGCTTTCGATCGGAATGATATTGGTCTTCAGTGCGCGGAACCCGGCACGCTTAACCTCCTCGGCGTGACGCGCGAGATCGTCATAGCTGTGCAGCGACGGCACGCCCATCAGCGCGGCGCTGCGCACGCGGTAGGTGCCGAAATGCGACCAGTAGACCGGAATGCGATCACGGATCGGGCCACCGAACAGCGCATAGACCGGCACGCCATAGGCCTTGCCGGTGACGTCGAGCAGTGCATTCTCGATCGCGGCAATCGCCTGTTGATTGATGCCGCCACGCGACTGGCGCGTCAGCACGTGAAGGTGCTGCGTGATCTGTTCGTAGCGGCGCGGATCCTTGCCGATCAGGACCGGCGACAGGCCACGGATCACGTCGGACAGACCGACCGAGCCGAAGCTTTCGTTGAACTCTGACCAGCCGATAATTCCGTCGCTGGTGGTGACCTTGAGGAAGGAGAACATGCGCCAGCCGGCATCGGCCTGGAATGTCTCAACGCGTTCGATCTTCATGCCGCATCCTATGAGATTGCTTTCCTCGCCGTCGCGAGGGTGGCAATGACACTGTTGCTCTACTCTTTCACCGCTCCTGTCATCGACGAGACGTAGTATTCAACGAAGAACGAGTAGATCAGTGCCACCGGCACCGAACCCAGTAGCGAGCCAGCCATCAGCGCGCCCCATTGATAGACGTCGCCAGTCACCAGCTCCGTCAGGATCGCCACCGGCACCGTCTTCTTGTCGGTGGACTGGATAAAAGCCAACGCATAGATGAATTCGTTCCACGACAGTGTGAAGGCGAAGATGCCGGCTGAGATCAAGCCCGGTATTGCCAGCGGCAGCGTAATTCGCCGCAGGATCTGCAGGCGTGACGCGCCGTCAATGAGAGCGCACTCTTCCAGTTCGTAGGGAATGGACTTGAAGTAACCGATCAGCAGCCAGGTGCAGAACGGCACCAGAAAGGTGGGGTAGGTCAGGATCAGGGAGACCGGGTTGTCGAACAGCCCGAACTGATAGATGAGCGTGGCCAGCGGGATAAACAGGATCGACGGCGGGACCTAGGCCAGATAGATTGCGAGGCCAACGTGCTGGGCGCCTCGGAACTTCAGCCGCTCGATCGCGTAGGCGCACAGAACGCTGGCGCCGACCGACAGGAAGGTGGACGCGACTGCGATTCCCATCGTGATCATCAGCCAGCGGGGATAGTTAGTCTGAAACAGCAGCACTTCGATGTTGCGCAGTGTCGGGGAATGAACCCAGAACGGATTGTAGGTCTTGTAATCGTACATCTCGTGGTCGGGTTTGAACGACGTGATGGCCATCCAGTAGAACGGGAACAGCAGCACGATCACGAACAGCGCCAACGGGATGTAGATCGTGACGGTGCGGCGCAGCTTGGAATCCCAGGCCAACAGCTCCGGCGCGTCCTTGCCCTTGCCAGTGATCGCCTCGATCTCGGCGACCGAATTGGGAATCGCCGTATTGTCAGTCATTCGCTTCGCCCTGCTGCCACTTGCGTCGTCCGACCCCGAAGAAGCAAAGCAGCGTCGCGCCGATCAGGAACGGGATCATGGAGACTGCGATCGCCGCGCCCTCGCCCAACTGCGCACCAGGGATCGCGCGCTGGAACGCGAGCGTCGCCATCAGGTGGGTGGTGTTGAAAGGCCCACCCCGGGTGATGGCATAGACCAACTGGAAATCAGAGAAGGTGAACAGCACCGACAACGTAAGCGCCACCGCCAGGATCGGCATCAACAGCGGCACGGTGATGCGCCGGAACTTCTGCCAGCCGCTGGCGCCGTCTAGCAGCGCCGCCTCGTATAGCGACGGCGAAATAGTTTGCAGGCCGGCCAACAGCGTAATCGCAACAAACGGGATGCCGCGCCAGATGTTGGCGGCGATCAGTGACCAGCGCGCCGGCCAGGGCGTGCCCAGGAAATTGATATAGTGGTCCTTCAGGTGCAGCACGTCGACGACGATGTAGGAGATGATCGAGAACTGCGGCGAGTAGATCCACCACCAGGCGATCGACGACAAGACGGTCGGTACGATCCATGGCAGCAGCACGATGGCGCGGAGAAAAGCTTTGAATGGGATGTGGTGGTTCAGCAGCATCGCCAGCCACAGGCCCAGCACGAATTTCCCGGCCGTCGCGACCGTGGTGTAGAAGATCGTGTTGGTCACCGACATCCAGAAGATCGGGTCCTCCAGCAGGTACAGGAAGTTGTCGAGGCCGATGAACTCGCCCGGCTGACCAATTGTTGCGTCGGTCATCGATAGCCAGAGGCCAAGGCCCAACGGATAGGTCAGAAATACGACCAGCAGGCCGATGGTTGGCAGCATACAGAGGAATACCAGGAACGGCTTGTAGTCGAAGAGCCGCGTCACCAGTCCGTCCGGCTTGCGGACGAAGGTCAGTTGTTGAAGGCCTACATCAGACGTCGTGGTGCTCATCGTGCTTCCGTCCCTGAACTGGGGCGCCGCCGCAGCCGGCAGCGCCCCACGCGTTAGGCATCAGGCCTTCTTATAGTAACGCTCCGCCGCGCGGGCCGCCTGTTTGGCCGCCGCTTCCGGCGCACTGGCGCCGGTGACCACGGAGGCGAACATGTCCACAACGGTGTAATTGGCGATCACCGCCGCGGATGCCGAGCTGATGGGACCTTTGTAGCCATCGTAGAACGGCGAATCCAATGCTGCCGAGAATGGCTTCAGCTTCGGGTCAGAGTTCCAAAAGTTCATCTTGCTATAGGCCTTCAGAGGCTGGCACCAGTAGCCGAGGCAGCTCGACAGCCACATCCCGTACTGGTCCTTCTCCATCATGAAGCGGATGTACTCCTTGGCGGCGTTGGGGTACTTGCTGTGCTTGAACAGCATTGCGCTGATCGGTGCCGCCGTCATCGGCTTGCGCGTCGAGAAGCCGTACGGTGTGTCCTGGACCTGCGTGTCGGCCGCCATCGCGTTCACCTTCGGATCCGGCGACTTTAGCATCGAGTAATAGAGTGACACGCCGTTGAAGGTCATGCCGATAGCGCCTGACTGGTAGGCCTGGTTATTGCCCACGTCGTTCCACGTCAGCGTGCCCGGGATCATAGTCTTTTGCAGCTCGGTGGCATATTTCAGTGCAGCTATCGTCTCCTTGGAGTCGAGCGCGACCTTCCCGTTCTGGTCGACTACGAAGGCGTTGTGGGTCCACAGCAGCCATTCCGAGAAGCCGTTGGCGTCGCCCAGCGCGTGGCCAAGAGACATGCCGAATGGGTGACCGGACTTCTGCAGTTTCTGGCAAAGATCAAGGAACTTTTCGAGGTCGTTGGGGATCTCGTTGTAGCCCACTTCGTTGACCCAGGACTTGCGATACATAACCGGCCCAGTGCCGCCGCCCAGCGGCAGTGCCAACCAGTTCTTGGTGTTCCACTTGCGGCCGTACAGCATGGCCAGGTCATACCAGCCGCCATACTTGGCGCCGAGATACTCAGCGAGGTCGGTCATCTCGACCAATTTGTCGGCATAGATGTGCGGGTCAGCCCCGAAGCTGACGAACAGGTCGGCACCGGCGCCGGTATTGGCGACCACAGCAAGCTGCGGTCGCAGGTCTTCCCAGCTCAGGAAGTCAACTTTTACCTCAACGCCAGTCTTCTTGCTGAACTCTTCCGTGTTCTTCTTCCAGTAGACCTCGTCCGGTTCGACAAACTTCGCCGGGCGGATCATGTCCAGCGATGCGCCCTGCTCGATCTTGTATTCCGGGGGCTTCACGTCGGCGGTCGGTACATCATCGACTGTCGCGTGCGCGCCGATGATCGGGATCGACGATACTCCGAGCGCGGCCGCGCCAAGAGCCAATGAGTCACGCCGCGTGATTGCCATTCGGGGTTTCCTCCATTGCCGGTCGGTCGTGTGCGTGGCCTTCGAGACCGGACAATCGAAGGTCCGTCGCATACTCTGCCTGCGCTGCCGTGCCGTAAAGTGCTGTCTAGGCGGCTCGCTGTCCGGTTGCAGCATCGAACAGGTGTACCAGTGCAGGGTCGGGTGTGATGCGGATCGTCTCGCCCGGCTTCGCAGAGATGCGCTCGCGAAAGGCACAGATCACCGAGGCGCCGGCGAATTCCGCTACGACCTGCGTCTCCGATCCGGTCGGTTCAACCACGTGAACGATGGCGGGCAATCCCGACGGATTCAACCGGAAGTGCTCGGGCCGGACACCATAGACCGCGGGCCTCCCGGCGGATCCGTTGGATGTCTGAGGCAGCGGCAGCGAGGTCCCGCCGTCGGCCTTGAATGCACCGTCCTCGACTGTGCCGTTCAGGAAGTTCATCGCAGGCGAGCCGATGAAGCCAGCGACGAACAGGTTGGCGGGGCGATCGTAAAGGTCGAGAGGAGCGCCGATCTGCTCGACATTACCTGAATTCATGACGACGATCTTATCGGCCATCGTCTTGGCCTCGATCTGGTCGTGAGTGACATAGACCGTCGTGGTCTCCAGCCGCTGGTGCAGCTCCTTGATCTCGGCTCGCATGGCCACGCGCAGCTTCGCGTCCAGGTTGGACAGCGGCTCGTCGAACAGGAACACCTGCGGGTTGCGGACAATTGCCCGACCCATGGCTACGCGCTGCCGTTGTCCGCCGGACAGCTGGCGCGGAAAGCGATTGAGATACTGCGTCAGGCCCAGGATCTGGGCCGCCCGCTGCACTTGCTGGTCGATCGTCGCCTTCGGCACCTTCGCCAGCGACAACGAGAACGCCATGTTGTCGCGCACGGTCATGTGCGGGTAGAGCGCGTAGTTCTGGAACACCATGGCGATGTCGCGCTCCTTTGGCGCAACGTTGTTCACCACGCGTCCACCGATGGCGATCTCGCCGGCGGTGATATTCTCCAGCCCAGCGATCATGCGCAGCAGCGTCGATTTGCCGCAGCCCGAAGGGCCGACCAGGATGACGAACTCGCCGTCCTCGATCTCGACGCTGACGCCGTGCAGCACTTCAGTGGAGCCGAACGCCTTGCGGACGTTCCGAATAGAAACTGTAGCCATGGTGTTCTTGGAGTATCCTCCTCATTGTTATGGCCGGGGCTTGACCCGGCCATCCACGTCAACCTTTCCGATCGCTCGTCAGAGACGTGGATGGCCGGCCTTCGCCGGCCATGACGGGCGACGAGTGGCGGCCGTTGGCCGCCACAAGTATCTAGAACTTAGAGACCCGCGTCTCCTTTGCAGTGATGAACTCCAGCAACGCCGGCTTGCCGGCCTGCGTCTGCTCAATGCCGCGCTGGATCGCCGCCTTGATCTGTCCCGGATCTGTCACCCGCACGCCATAGCCGCCGAACGCCTTCGCCATGTCGGCATAGTTTCCGGAGATATCGGTGGACCGATACTTCTCGGTGGACACTGGCATTACCTTTAGCTCGATGGCCATCGAGAAGTTGTTCATCAGGCACGAGAGAATGGGGATGCGCTCGCGCACCGCGGTCTCGAAGTCCATGCCGGTGAAGCCGATCGCCGCATCGCCCCAGAAGTTGATGCAAAGTTTTTCGGGTTTCGCCAGCTTGGCACCCATCGCCAGCCCGAGCCCCATCCCGAGCTGGGTCGTCTTGCCCCAGCCGATATAGGACAGCGGCTCAGTGGAGACCCAGAACGGTGAAATTTGATCGCGCGGGCTGCCGGCATCATGCGTGATGATGGTGTTCTTCGGGTCGGTGCCCGCCATCAGTTCCCAGATCACGCGATACGGGCTGATTGGCGCCTCGTTCGAGTTCAGCAGTGGTTTCGATTGCGCCATCCACTCTTCGCGCACCTTGGTGATCTCGGCGACCACTTCCTTCGGATCGCGATTGGACTTGATGGTCTGCTTCAGCTCGCCGGTCAGTGCCTCCAGCACCAGCGATGCGTCGCCGATCAGCCCGACCGCGGCGTGGACGTCCTTGTTCAGATGATCCGGGTCGAGCGTGGCATGGATGAACTTCTTTCCCTGCGGGAACTTGATGCCGAAGTTCGTCTCCGTGAACGAGCAGCCGATGCCGATGATCAGGTCGGCGTTGGCGACGAAATGGTGCACAGGCTTCGGCAGCGCGTTGCCACCCGAGCCAAGTGACAACGGATGGTTCTCGGGGAAAGCGCTCTTACCGCCGAGACTGGTAGTGACCGGTGCCCCCAGCAACTCGGCAAAAGCGCGGAGCTGCGGCCACGCCTCGGACCACTGAACGCCGGTGCCGGCGTAGATCAGCGGTCGCTTCGCCGCCAGGATGGCTTCTGCGGCCTTGCGCACATCGACCGGATCGGGCGCAGTGCGCACATGAGTTATCGGCGTGTAATCCAATTGACCGATGTCCGCTCCCCAAAGGTCGGTGGGGATCTCGACGATGCATGGACCACCGCGGCCGTTGCGCAGCCGCGAAAATGCACGACGCATGACATTCGACAATTCGTTTGCGACGACCAAGGGCTCGGCTGACTTCGCCACGCCGCGCATTTCGCGTACAGCGCTGTAGTTCGGGTCGATGTGGGCGATCCGCTGAGGATAGCCCTGCGGGATCACCAGGACCGGCACCGACTCACTGTACGCCTGGGCGATGCCGCCATACGCGTTCTCCGTGCCCGGACCATGCTGCATGCAAAATGCGCCGATCTTCTTGCCCGAGGTTACGCGCGAGATCGCGTCGGCCATGTGCAACCCGATGCGCTCCTGGCGCACGATGATCGGTCGGATGTCGGCGGACGCGGCGTATTCGAGCAGGTGGTTGACGGGATAACCGCAAAGTATCTCAATACCTTCGCGTTTCATGATCTCGGCAACAGCTTCGCCAACCTTCATTTCCCTCGTTCCCTCTGTCATGGGGTGATGGGCGGCACGGTAGGGCTGGCGCTTCCGCGTGGCAATGTCAGCGCCGCTCCAGAATGGAGGCGAAGAAGCCGTCGGTGTTATGGCGGGCAGGGGTCAGAACGAGGCCGTCCCCCGCGACGAATTCCGGATGGCGCGCGAGAAAACCGGTAACCTGGTCTTCGTTCTCTTCGTTCAGGAGCGAGCAGGTGGCATAGATCAGCCGTCCGCCCGCGCGGACCAACGCCGCCGCCTGATCCAGGATTGCAGCCTGCTTTGGCAGCAGCTCGGCGAGGTCCGCTTCGGTCAGGCGCAACCGCGCGTCGGGGTTGCGCCGCCAGGTACCGGTACCGGTGCATGGGGCATCCACCAGCACCCGATCGAATGTTCCCGCCCGGCGCTTCAACCACTTGTCACCTATGGTCAGCAGGTGCCGTTCCAAGTTGTGGACGCCGGCGCGACGGAGCCGCCGCACCGATCCCTCAAGCCGCGCCGGCGAAACGTCGCAGGCGACGAGCTGGCCGCGGTTCTGCATGGTCATCGCCAGTGCCAGCGTCTTGCCGCCGGCGCCCGCGCATAGATCAACCACGCGCATGCCTGGTCGGGCGTCGACCAGCGCAGCGACAAGCTGCTGCCTTCGTCCTGGATCTCGACTAGACCATTGCGGAAGGCCGGTCCGCTCGTGACCTGGCGGCGGCCTTCAACGCGCAGGCCCCAGGGCGAGTGTGGCGTCGGCGTCGCCTCTAGGCCTTCAGCTGCGAGCGCGGCGGACGCTTGCTCGCGGGTGGCTTTCAGCAGGTTGACGCGGAGGTCCAGCGGCGCCGGTTCCATCAGTGCACGCAGCTCGGCCGTATCGATGCGCGGCAGCAGCCAGTCCGGCACTTCCAACCGGACAGCATCCGGCATGGACGGATGATCGAGCTCGCGCCCTTCAAGGCGACGCAGTACCGCTTGTTCGGACGGTGCCAGGCGGCAGCAGCGAAGCGGCTCCCGAGAACGCGTCGGCGACGGGTGCATAGCGACTGCCGCTTAGCAACCGTAACGCGCCAACCAGCAGTCGGGGCGTGGCATGATCTGCCAGCCACCAGCTCAGCCGACAGTGGCTGCGCAGCACGCGCCAGACCAGGTCAGATACCGCGCGCCGATCGCCAGAGCCGATGAAGCGACGCGTGCGGAAGTAGTCGTTGGCGACA
>Ga0170475_134508379_pt1 | contig 17014 bp, 16 predicted proteins | sample Soicark_Litter_5_FD_111474 | JGI IMG/M metagenome (GOLD analysis project Ga0170475, IMG submission 111474) | Avena fatua rhizosphere microbial communities from Hopland, California, USA. Combined Assembly of 48 SPs
CGTCCTCTCAGACCATACGGGGCAGCACGCCGTTCGGTGTCGGCCGATGCGTCACGACAGGCACCACGCCGGAGGCGTCGGGGCCGAGGGGGGTGGTCACGGACATCTCGCTACCGCCCCTTCGTGGTTCGGGTCTGAAACTCAAGCTTCTGACCGCCGAGCGCCAGATAGCCGCGCTCGAGCACTTTGGGCACCACGTAGGTGCCGTGCTCGACGCGGAAGTTCACCAAGGCGGGGGCTCCGTCGCCGGTCACCTCGTAGAGCGTCGGCAACTCCCGCGCATCGGACTTGATGTAGGTGGCCCGGTCGTCATGCCAGATAGAGGTGACGAAGAACGGCTTGCTGTAGGTCGGCGTCGTGTACGGAAACTGCAGCTGCACGGGATAGGTTGCGCGAAAGGCCGAGAGCGTCTCCTCCGAGCGTTGCTGCGCGGTGTCAATGGCCACACGCGCCTCGGTCAAGGCGGCTTGAAGCTGCTGACCTCCTTCGCGGAGTAGTATTTGGCAGGCTTCGCGGGCGCATCGGGGCTTGCCGTCACGTAGACCTTCAGGTCCGTCGGGCCTTTCCCTTCGGCCAGCAGGAACGAGTACACCGTGCCGCTCGCGGTCACCAAGTTGAGATTGGTGGCCGCCCCTTCCTTCGCGGGCTTCACGTGCGCGATGTGGTGCGCGGCGTTGATGACCCAGAACTCTTTGTCGCCGCAGATGACATCGAGAATCTCCTCCGTGTCGGGCAGGATGATCATCGAGGTGTACCGGATCTTGGTGGCGAGCGAGATCACCCCCCGCTCGGACGCGGCCACCTCGCGCACCCCCTGACTGCCAAACTGGGCATGCAGTCCGGTGCTCAGCGTCACGGTCAGTATCGTCGTCAGCAGCAGGCGCATCAGTGCACTCCTTCGTGAACAAGCCGCGTGTGCGCGATGGCCTCGTCTCCGTGGTCCATCGGCGTATTGGTGTAGAGCTGGTACGAGGGCGCGTCCACGTCCAGTGTCAGGACCTTCGACATCTGGTCCCGCTTGAGCAGCAACTGCCGGCGTGGCGTGAGCTGCGCCAGTTGCTCGAGCTGGACCGTGTTCAACCGAAACAGCTCCGCGTACTGCTGACGGTCGAGCGCGGGATTGGCCAGGAGAAGGGTCGTGGGACAGCTCTCAATGACCGTGCGGAGCAGGGCCGCCGAGCGCAGGTCCTCGACCGCTTGCGTGGCCAGCACCATGGCCGCGTTCTTCTTGCGCCAGGTCTTCAGCCCCTCTTCCACATACGCCCGCAGCGTTGGATGCTGCATGAACCGCCAAGCCTCGTCCATCAGACAGACCTTCAGCCGCGCCCGATCGGGGCTTTGCAGGATCTCGGCGTTGACCCGGTGCAACACGTAGAACAGCAGCGGCTCCAGCAGCGTCGGAAACTCGCGCATCGCCTCGAAGTCGAAGACCTGGAAGGTGTGCACCGTCAGGGTGTCCTCGACGTTGTCGAACAGTCGGGCATAGCGCCCGCCGTCGATCCACCGGGCCAGGCGATGCATCAGGGGCCGGGGCAGCATGTTGGCCAGGGTGAACAACCGGCGCTGCTCCGCGTTGAGGACGTAGATGTTCTCGACCGCCTCGTAGAGTTCGCGGTCCTCGGCATCGGACAGCTGATACTGGTCGGCCCCTTCGAGGAGCACGCGCACGAACGCGTGCAGGAAATGCAGGGTCTCGGGTGTGGGCGCGAGGGCGAACGGGTTTATCGTGAGCCCCGGCGTCTCTCGGAGCCCCAGCGCCAGGTAGCTCCCCTCAAGCCTGCGTGCCAGCTTCCGGTAGCTGTGACCCAGGTCGAAGATGACGGTGAACGGGTCGTACTTTTGCGCCAGGATCGTCAGGAAGTTCAGCAGGAAGCTTTTGCCGCTGCCGGTGGCGCCGAGCACCAGCGTGTGTCCGACGTCCTGCACGTGCAGGTTGTAGTAGTAGGGGGTGTGCTGCTGCGTCTCGAACACGGCCAGGGCCTCCCGGCCCCCGAGCGCCGGCGCGGTGCGATCGCCCTGGTCGAGGCTGAAGAGGAAGCTCAGATCCGCGCAGTTCGTCTCGAGGAGGGCGAGGCGCCGCAGATTGTGTGCCCAGTTCCCAGGCACCACTGCGGTCCACGCGTTCAGCAGGTTGTAGGTCTCGCGATGAAAGCTGCCGTCGTGGGCTGCCAGCACCTTGAGCGCTTCAGCCGTCGCACGATCGAGCGCTGCGGCCTCCTGTCCGAGCAGGACCAGCGTCAACGAGCATTCGCCGAAGACGTGGCCACCGACCTCGAGCTCCGTCAGGGCCTCCCCGAGCTGGCGGACGACTGCGCCGGCACTCTCATCCACCAACATCTCCTCGGGCCGGGTGTCGGACGAGAGGTAATTCACCATCGAGATCCGGCGGTTGTGATGATGCCGCCGGCGAGTCTGCAGGTCGCGCCGCACCCGATCGCTCGGCAGGCGCTGCCATTCGAGACAGGCGATGAACTCACCGGGCACGCTGTGCAGGTCCTCAAGCACATGGGCAAACGTGGCGTTCGGCGGGTCCTGCATCGTCAGCACCTGCACGAGCGTTCGGCCGACCTCCAGGTGCGACCGATAGCACTCGAGTGACGAATCCGCCACGAAGAAGTCGAGATGGGCGTCGTGCGTCAGCGTGGCCGCCTCGGCGATCGCGGGTTCGTAGTTCACCAGCCGGCGGAAGAACCGAAATGTCTCGATCTTGTCGAGACGCATTAGCTGGAGGGTATCGGCAAGATGCACTTCCAGCGCGCGGGCGTCCTGATGCAGGTGGGCAACCGCACGGCTCAAATCCTCCTCGAGCAGTGTGATTACCGACCCCGGCGAGAGCCACGCCCGTAGCGCGGCGCGGGGATGCCGCCAGGCGCGGTCCACGCGGGTGGCGAGCGGGGTCGTCTGCGCCAGGCCCTCGTACATGAGCACCAGATACCGATCCACCTCGAACAGCGTGCCGGCCCGGGCGTTCAGATGGGCGGCGCGGGCCTGGACCGCCTGGTCAACGACGGGGGCAGGGCACGTAGCCGCCGTGATCGGCGCCGCGTGCCGCTTGAAAAAATACTGGTAGACGCGGCTCCGCTCACCCAACAGGCGCAGCGCCGCTTCAAAACGGTGTACGACGTGGCGGCGCTGCGTATGGTCGAGTCCTTCCGAGTCCTGACCGTACAGGCGATAGACGACGCCGACATCGCCCGCCTTTGTCACAAACGTGTGATCGTCCACGAACGCCCACAGCGCTAGGAGCGCGTGCACGCTCCCCGCGGCTTCATGGTCACGTAGAATGGTGCGGTGGCGCAGCATCTATCGCGCCTTGATGTCGACCGGCACGTGCTTCGCCGCGTCGTAGCGCGTGCGGAAGCGGGACGAGGACAGCAGGATCTGGAGCATCTGCGGGTCGCGCGTGGTCGACCAACGCGCGAAGACGTAGAGAGACACGAACGTCAGCACCCCCGCGAGGAACGAATAGAAGAGATTGAACATGGCGGCGCCCATGATCAGCGCCAGGAAGAACAGCCGCCGATCAACCCCCCACACCGTGAGCGGGCGATGCAGAGCTTTGTAGACGCGGTGAGTCTCGCGCGCGCTGACCATGGCGTCCTAGAACAGCCAGAGCAGAAACTGGCCGGCAAAGAGGGCGAGGCCGCCGCCGAACACAATGCCGCTGAGTTGGCGCTTGGCACCACCCTCGCCGAACATAAATGTCAGTCCTCCAATGACAATGGCGACCAGGGCGAGGCTGCGCGCAATGGGCCCGGTAAACGACACCTCCAGCCGTGAGGCGGCACGTTCCCACGGGCTTTGTGCGAACAGCACCGTCGGCACCAGGGCGACGGTGAATGCCACCACGAGCCAGGACACCAACTGGCGACGCCGATACGCACTCATAGCGACTCTCCCATCAGAAACCCGCCCGGCGTGAGCGCGCGGGTGAGACCAGCGACACATGTGTATGCATCACGCACACTCCCGTTGAGACCCCCACACGGATGGGGTTAAGCTACGGTGCTGTGAGCGGACACCTACCCTGTCTGGTAACGTCCGCTACCCCTCGTCGCGTGCGTGTCGCTCTACTAAGAAGCAGTCACGTTTTGCGAAAAATGTGACAGGACCGGGTGAATATTTTTGTTGTCCAGCGCGCGCGAGCCGGCGAGTGGCGACCCCTCCGCTGGTCGAGGTGTAGTGTTCTCCATGTGCGATACTGCGGGCGAACACCGAAATGCACCGGAGGTGTGCGTGCACCGCAATTACGTGTCGCTCGTGGATGAATTCGGTCAGCCGTTCAGCGCGCGTCTGCACGAGGCACTCATCAGGCTGGTGCCACGTCTTCAGCACCGCTTCCCCGCCCTGAAAGACGAATACGTCTTGACGGAAGTGTTGGAAGAAACGGCACGGAACATCGTCGCGAGAGAAGAAAGTGGCGGGCCACTGAAGGAGCTGGATACCTACGCTTGGGTGGCCCTGAAGAACACCGCCGCACGTCGCCTTCAGCGCGGCGGATGGGCCGTCGTGGGCGCTACGCTCACCGCGGAGCAAAGCTCGCCGGTCTTGGCCAGCTTACCCTCGGGGATCGCCACTGCCGATCAGATGGAGGCGGAGATCCACGCCCAACAAGTGAACGCCCTCATGAGTCCTGCCGAGCGGAAACTGTGTGAGGAGAAGATGGCGGGTCTGTCAACGGACGAGATTGCCCTTCGGCACGGTATCTCGTCTGTCGCCGTGCGAGCTCGCTGGCACCGACTCAAACGCAAGGTGTCCAGCCTCGTCGCCGGCGCGCCGTATCGTGCAGGCCAGGTGCGTGGGTGACAGGAGAGGCGCCTGAGGATCTCGCGGTCGCAAAGTTACGCCAGATCATTGCGACACAGGCCAGCGAGGCGCCGCCAGGGTCACCCGAGCAACAGCGCCTTCTCGCGAAACTGGCGCTCTCGGATGAAGAGCTCCTCGACAGCATCTATTCCCACGTCAACGCGAATCCTGACCGCGTGGGCTGTCCACCACATTCGGTGTTGGTCGAACTCGCCACGCGGGTGCGTCCGGTGACGGATCCGCTGTGGGAACATGTGATTCACTGCTCACCGTGCGCCATCGAGGTCCGAACGCTGCGTCGCGCCACGCGCCAGGCGGGGACATCCTCCAGCGTGCGTCGCCTCACCTGGGCCGCGGCCGCTGTGCTCATGCTGGGCGTTGGTGGCGCGTTGTGGTGGTTCCCGCAACGAGACGCGAACCCCATCCAAACGGGTAACGCGCAGCCCGTCCCGGTAGCCACCACCCTCGACCTGCGCCCATATGCGGTATCGCGATCAGAAGCAGCGCCGCCCGCCCAAGGGCCGCTACGGCTCCCGCGGGGGCGCGTGAACCTCACGATGTTGTTACCCGTCGGCTCCGACGTCGGGCACTACGAGCTCCAGGTGCTCGATGCGAATCTGCAGTCCCGCGCGTCTGCGCCCGGAGACGCCGTCCTGCAAGACTTCGTGACACGGCTGACCGCCGTTCTTGACTTGCGGTCGCTACCCGCCGGGGCGTACCAGCTCGCGCTGCGCCGCACGGGGGAGGACTGGCACTTGTTCCCCGCTCACATCGACTAGTTCGCGCGGGTCGCGGCGACGGCGCGCGCATGCTGGGGATCGCGCGACTCCCAAAGGGCGGACGGCGGCAAGTGTTCCTCTTCGTCAGGCACGAGCCCGATCCCTTCCAGGTTGACGTCCTGCCAGGTGAAGTACGCAGCCACGGGCAGCGCGACCCGATAGCCACTGCCAACCTTGAACGAGGTGGCGCCGACGAGGCGGCCGGCCGTCTTCGTGCCCACGAGGGTGGCGAGTCGATACTCTTGGGCGAACGCGGCGACCATCTCGGCCGCCCCGGACGTATGCTCGTTGACCAAAATAGCGACGTGGCCATGGTGTGGTTGCGGGCCGAGGGCTTCTGAGAAGACGGCGATCGACCGCTTCGCGGCCAGGGGGATCAACGGGAGGGCGCCCCACGTTGACCCGGGGATTCGGCGAAACTGTGGGAACCGGGTCTTGTCATACCCCGCGCGGAGCTTCGCGCGCCCTACGCTGTACCCGACACCCCGACTATCGGCACACAGATGGCTCATGAGCCGGAGCCCCCCGATGCCTCCCCCTGAGTTCCCGCGCAGGTCGATGACCAAGCGCTTGGCATTCAGATCACGCACGGCCTGACTGATGTCGCGTGCGACGTCTATGCCGAGGATGCCAGGGAACATGCTGACGCGAATCACGCCGAGGTCGGGCTCGGGCTTTGCTGCGCTCACCACGGTGTCAGGGACGACGAGCGGACGTTTCCTCTCCTTCGATCGCGGCACGTCGAGGGTCGCTACGTGTGTGCTGCCGTCGGCGCGGCGGACACCTATGTCGTAGCGCGTGCCCAACTCGAGTGGCGGCACCTCCGGCGGCAGCATCTCGCGCGTGTCGAGCGTCAGGAGGACATCTCCGGGTCGGATCCCCGCGCGGGCGGCTACGCCCCCGACGTGGACATCCTGGAACAGCCAGCGCTGGCCGTCCCGCGTATCGGCCGACGTGAGCGTGGCGGCGAGCGCTACGCGCGCGGACGCGCGGGTCCTACTCTCGTGATGAAAACCCGTATGGCTTCGGCCGATGGCTTTGAGCATCCGGACCATGGCGCCTTCAAACGCGACGGCGTCTGCCGCGCCGACAATGGACGCCTCGTGGACGCGACGCAACTCGCGCACATCCGGCGCCTCCTCGGCCGTGCACGCCAATTTCTGATCCACCGTCTGGAGGACATTGGTGAGGATGCGCGCGCGCGCTGCTTCAGTTGGGAACGCCATCACACCCTCAGTTCGATGCCAGAACCGCCGCCGGCAGCCGGCCGGCACTGTCGCCGTGAATCACAAACCCTGCCCATAATTTGGGGACCGCCTCAGGTCCGTACCGTCGCAGCATCATCAGCTTCGCCGCGCGGAGCGCCTCGTCCTTCTCGGCTCCCTCGCGCAACTGTCGGTAGAACTCTCTCATGAGTGCCAGGCTAAATCGGTCGTCCGCACTCCAGAGGTTCGCCACGACGGCGCCCGCGCCGGCCGCGAGAAATGGGCGCACGAGGCTGGCGACTCCGTCTTGACCGTGGACGGTCCCGTTGCCACTCTCACAGGCGGACAGTGTGACCAGATCGGCGTTGAGGCGAAGGCCGAGAATTTCACGCGCTTGAAGAAGACCGTCTTCCCCACCGCCGCCCCGAAGAACCAAGGCCGAGCGCTCGGGGAACTGTGTGCTCACGATCCCATGCAGGGCAAAGTGAAGGACGGCGAACTCATCCAAGGCACGGCTTTTTAGTGCGGCTTCGGTCGCGGCCTGCGCGACGAGCACGACGGAGCCCGGTGGGGCGCCGAGGGTCTGCGACACCGCCCGGGCCTCGGCGTTCGCCGACGGCAGCGCAGGCAATGCGCCGGGATCCACATCGTAGACGCCGCGGTTCACCGCCCCTATTGCCGGAAGCACAGGCTGAGCCTGTGTGCTGTCGAGCGGTCGGGCGTCCGTGCCGACCGCGAGCACTGCCGTGGGGGCGTGCGACGGGAGAGTCCGCGATCGAAGCCGCGTCAGCACTGTTCCAGAGGGGACGTACGACACAACCCGGCGCTCCAATAGCCGCTCGCCGCCCGCCACCGGCAACAACTCAAAGGGCACCCGGTGCAATTCACCATCCCCACTGATTACCACGCGGGCACGCAGACCGGTGTCCGCGAACACGGGCTCGAGCAAGCCGGCGAGTGCCCGGCTTTCGGTGCTCGCTGCCCCGCCGGTGTTGATCGCGGCCACCAAGGCCTGCGCACCGCTCTCTAGCGCCTGGCGCCCGGCAAGGTGAACGAGCCGCGCATTGTCTTTATCCACAAGCAGCGCAAAGGAGCGCGGTTCAGCGAGGGCGATTTCGAGGAACGTTTCATCCGTGCGAAGCGCCTGCTGCAACTGCGTGAGCGTCGTCGCGGTCCGGCGTGCACCGCTGTGCGTGAGGTCGAATCGTGCCGTTGACGATGGCGCCAGGCGCTCCTCGGCGACAAAGATCGCCTCGAGCAGGCGCGTCCGCTCGCCGCGATCCACAGCCTGCACCAGCTGCGTTTGGAGCGCCGTCAAGGTCTTCACGCCCTCGCGCCATTCTGGTGATGCGTCGATGTCGCTCACGGGTCTCGCGGCAGCCATCAGGTCAGAGAGCGAGCGCGCGCGGGCCTGTTCCACGGCCGCGAAGAGTCGCGTCGGTTCACCGCGCTTGCCTTCGAGGTTGATACGCGCCGCGACCACGTCGTCCATGGCCCGAATGAGGCGAGCCTGCAACCACGGGCTGCTGACATGCGTGAGGAGGCCGTCCAGCAAATCGCTGGCCTCCTCGATAAAATTGGCCGCCTCGTCGACACGGCCCCGGGTAGCGCGGACGGTCGCGAGCTGTGCGAGTAGCCGGGGCAACACCACGCGATCCTGCATCCTCCGCGCGATCGTGACACCCTCCAGGAGCGACGCGTCCGCTGCGTCGAGGTTACCGCTCGCGCTGTAGAGGCGGCCCCTGGCTTCCGCGAGCTCCTCGCGAACGCGATGCGCCTCGGCCTGTCGTGCCAAACTGTCGGCCTTGGTGAAGAACTCCAGCGCCTGGCTCACCTGTCCGCGCTTCGCCGCGAGGCTTCCTTGAAGGGCCGTCAATTCGGCTTGGTAGCCAGAGGAGCCCTCCCGTTTCGCGGCCGAGAGTCCCTCGCTGATGAACGTGTCAGCCTCCTGATCACGGCCGAGGGTCGCGAGGGCAGCGCCTTTCCCCAGGTAGGTCATCACGGGTAGTTCAGCCCCCTCGACCTTCGTCGCCGCTATCAGTGCACGGTCGTAAAACGATAACGCTTCTTGCGATCGGCCGATCTGTGAGTAGCCGTGACCGAACAACGTGAGGAACCGAATCTGGGCCGGGATATCGCCGTTCGTCTCCGTGGCTTTCAACGCGGTGCCGAGCGCGACGATACTGCTGCCGACGTCTCCCCGGAGAAACGCCACAATCGCCAACTCCCCTTGCACACGGTTCACCCAGAGCGGTTCGTTCAACGTCGTGGCCAAGGCGAGCGCCTCCCGCAACGAGTGCTCGGCCAGTACAGGATCCAGGTTGGTGTCGATCTCGCTCTTGATGATCAGACAGCGGAAGCGCAGGTGATCGTCCGCACGAACGATCGGGTTGTTCAGGTACGCGGCGACGCGTTCCGACGCCTCGGACGCCGCCATGCGCTGTGACTGGCCGCGGAGCGCGCTCACTTCCGCGTAAAGGGCATTGCGCCGGTCGCCGCGGGCATCGTACGCACGCGCGGCCGCCGCGTACAGCGGTTCCGCTTTTCCCCAGGCTTTCACCCACGCCAGGCTGTCCGCTTGCCGGACCACTACGTTGGGATCAATCGGCTTCGACGCGCATGCACACAACGTCAGGACGCCAGCCACTCCGAACCATCGCTGCATCGTCACAAGGGGCCCCCCGCGGTTCGTCATCGAACAGTTCCGCATCCTACCGCGCCGTCGCCGATCATTCCTATCGCCCGTCAGCGCGTGAGTTCGCAGTCGCGGTCGGACCTGCCTGACGCGCGTAGAGTCGCCATAGACCAGAACCGTGGCTGCCATGAAGAGCTTGTTGAGCTGTGGCGCCCTGACCCGGTGCTCAAGCGCGCTGTCGAGCGCTGGATCCCTACCTCATCAAATAGCGGCAGAGTGCAGAGTGTGCAAGCTACTGTTGATCTAGCAGCCCAGAATCTGTGAGATGTAGAATAGTCAACCAGTCGACCGGTAGACCAGTCAACCAGTCGACCGGTCTACCAAGGAAGAAGTCAGTGGACCCTGAGCTAGAACGATTTAAGAGTGATATCGACTTGCGGCAATACGCTGCGTCGTTGGGTTACGCCCTTGATCCCCGGGAGAGCTGGCGCGCATCAGCCGTCATGCGCCTAGGCGCGGACAAGGTAATCATCAAGCGGGAAACCGACGGCCATTACGTCTACTGCTCCGTCCGTGACGATCGCGATAAGGGCACCATCCTCGACTTCGTACGCTTCCGAACCGGCATGAACCTGGGCCAAGTGCGGAAGACCCTCCGGCCTTGGGTCGGCATCTCGGGCTCGACATGCCCTGTCCTGCCTATCGCAGAGCTGCCGGCACTGGCCCAGAGTGGCAGGGACCGGCTGCAGGTGGAACGTGTGTGGATGCAAGCGCTGCCCTACGCCTCGAGCGCCTTTCTCGAGCAGGAACGTCTCGTGCCGGCTGCCTTGGTGATGTCGCCCCGGTTTGCGGGGTGTCTGAGGGTTGATGTTCGATCCAATGTGCTGTGTTTGCATAGCGACATCGAGGCGCAGCTCTGCGGTTTCGAACTTAAGAACAAGGGCTTCACGGGCTTTTCTGCCGGCGGTGAAAAGGGGTTGGGACACAGCAACGATGATCCGGACGATCAGCGGATCGTTTTTTCTGAGAGTTTTGTCGACTTTTTGTCTTATGCCGCCCTTTTTCCGGACCGCGCAGCGCGGTACAGAAGTATCGCCGGCAGTCTGAATCCCAAGCAGCCGGACATCATCCGCAAGCACATCATGGCCATGCCCGCCGGGTCCGAGGTGGTGGCGGCTATGGATGCTGATGATGCAGGCAGAGCATTCGCTAGAGCCTTAGAGAGCATCGTCAACGAGCTTTCCGGATACGTCTTCAGGCTCGATCTGCCGCCAAGCGAGGGCGACGACTGGAATGATGTCAAGAAGCGGGCTCCCTTTCCTGCTGCCCCGGTTTTCCTACAGCCCTTTCCTACCGGCCCTAGGCGGGATTTTGGCGGTTGACGTTCGGATTTTGGGAGGGCTGGTTGCATAGCGATCGTTTCTAGCTGGTGGATTTCCACAGGCGGAGGTGACCGAGTACCTCGGAAGTACTTTTTCCGGTACTAGATACCACGTACGTACTAGGGCTGTTCTGCTCAAGTAATCCCTTTGGTATGTTGCAGTTAGCTGTTTGGGTGGGGGGTACGCATTCCCGATGACGGGGGGTACGGAATCCCGTTAACGGCAGTACGGAATCCCGTTGAAGGGAGTACGCTTTCCCGTCGGAGGGGAGTACAGAATTCCGTTGAAAACTTTCAGTTTTCACAGGCTTTTGCACACCCCGAGAGGAGCCTCCGGCTTCAGGCTGATGATGGAGCGCCAGGGGAAAGCGGGTGTGCAACGCAGCTGCGGCTCTACGATGGCTCGATCACGGGGGCGTTCCTGAACCATTGGAGCGAGTCGGCCGTCGGGCGCTGCTAGGTGGAGCCTCCGGTGTTACTGCTCCAGTGATAGTCGTGTTTTTGGTCGAACCAGCATTCGACCGTCCTTGGGCGGACCAACACAAAGGGTGGAGCCGTCGAAGGCAGCGTCGCACGCCGGCCAAAGAATTTTGAGATCCGCAATGACGCGCTTCAGTTCCCTGCGGAGCTGCTTATCGTTCTTCGCATTGCTTCCCAATGTCATGCGCAGCTCTCCCCAGTCGATGCGTGCCTGCGGAGTCCGGCCGTGGTCGGCCGCTCGTTGTGAGACGTAAGAGCGCCAGTGGAGGAACTGAACAAAGTGCCAGGCCATCGGCCGATTGGCGAAAGCCCGCATGACTGGCAACAGGAGTGGTACCGCCGTTCGTTGAAGATCTGACCAAAAATCTCGTCCGAGGTTGATCGAGTAGTTCGGTTGAACGCCTGGCAGGATCTCGAAACCGGCCCGGGCTGCCATCAGGCTACTCCGCGTCGGCAGATGCGCTTGCTTGATCACAACCTGAAGTGCCGTATCGTGCGAAACGTGACCGTGTCGCTCGATGCCGATGACCAGGCCCGCTAAACGGCGCCAACGTTCGGCAAGAAGCTTGTACGATTTTCCTCCCAAGTCTTCACCGAAGAGGTCCAGATATTCTTTAGCCGTGGCGAAGGTGACGGTCGGACTCCTCGTCAAGAGCGCCTTGGTCGTAAGAAACGTCAGGAGTACGGCGTCCTTGCCGAAGGCCAGCGGGACGTCCTCGAGCATCGCCTGAAACGTCACCCGAACACGGCCACTGGCCGTAAAGGCTTCCCGAACAATCGTGCGTTCGGTCGTGGGCGCATACGGCAGGCCGCAGAGAATCAGTGCGGTCGATGCAAACAGGAGTTCTTGTTCTTCGCTTTTCGTAGCGAGCGCCTTGATGAGGCGATCCGCTCGGTTCTGATCGCGCTGCGTTCGTTTTACAGCGCGCTCGACTCCAGCGTCGCCGCTCATCGACCAACGCCCAAGGAAGTCACCGGGGCGTCCGAGCGACTGCGGGTCCGATGCTGAAGCCATTGCGCCAGCAGTTCGTCTACCAGCTCGCTCATGTCTCTACCTGTGGTCAGCAGCATCTGCTTGACTGCCAGAATCGTATCGCTTTGAACGTACACGCCCACTTTCTGGTAGCCCGGATCACTTCGTCGGCCAGATGATCGTTCGACCCGCTGCTTGTTCTGAGTAGGCGCCCCGGCACGTGCTCTCGGCCCCTGACGCAATTTGGCGCTTTGCTGTGAAGATGGCTTCTGAGCTTGGAGGTCTTGGCGTTCCGTGCTGGTGCTGTTCGTGTTGGCAGCAGCCTGAGGAATTTCCGTGACGGACTCCCCCACCGTCACGTCACCCACTGAAGATTCATCTGGTTGTTCCCCCTTGAGTGGTGCCGCCTCGACGTTTCCGGGCGCACCGGCCATCGCCTCGCCACTCCTCACGGTCCTGATCAAGTTTCCGAGATCAGCCGCAACGTTTTTCGACCGTGAAGTGTTCATCGCGGAATCTCCTGGGCGATCGCCTTGTATTCTTCAGCGGGCGCCACCCCTTGGCGCCGCGGGAGTTCATGAACGAGCACTCCGGCGAGCGCCGCTCGCGGAAGCGCTACGGTACGGCGGATACCCGTCGTGAATAAGGGCAGCCCCGCCTCTACGAGTTGCGCTCGAGCCGTCGGCCCGTCGCTGTTCGGTGAAGGCGGGACCATCGTGAGAAGGACGCGCCATCGGCCGACGCCCAATTCCTGCAGCGTGTCAGCGATGGACAACAATGCTGCGATCGACAGCGCATCAGGTGTGGCTGGGACCACGAGGAAGTCGCATCCCTCTGCAAGCGTTTGAATAACCTCGCGCTCCGGCCGCGCCGCGGTGTCAATGATGGTGTGCTCTGGTTGCAGGTCCCGAGCGGCACGAGCCGCTTGACGCTCGTCGGCGACCCGGAACGGCAGTTTGCCGTTTCTCGCCCACACCATCGCACTCCTGTTGGCGTCTGCGTCGACGAGAAGCGTGGGACCGAGCTGTTGGAAGAACCCCGCAAGATGAACTGCGGTCGTTGTCTTCCCCACTCCGCCTTTAAACGAACAAACCGTCAAAATCACATGCACCGCCTCTATTACCTGCGCCGGTCGCCGGTCGACCGGTCGACCGGTCGACTAGTCCAGCGAGCGACCGGGCGACCAGTTACCACTCGCGAACATAGTAGACGATCTTGGTCGACCGGTCTATCAGTCTATCGGTCGACCGGTCGATCGGTCGACCGGTCGACTGGTTTCTCGGTCGAACGCCGAACGGACGACCAGTTCTATCGGTAGGCCGGTCTATCGGGAGACCAGTAGACCGCTTAAAGGGTTGCCCGGTAGACCGGTCTCCCGGTCTCCCGGTCGACCAGTGCATCAGCAGGCGGTAGGCTGCGCCTTTGTCGCGTTCCATCTTTCCATGACACGCCTTCAGCACAGGCTCACTTTGCCTGGAGGCCATCTCCCCAAAACTTGCCCAAGGAGGTGCCAATTCCGTGTGCGGTCGGGCGCGTAAACGTCGCGGGTGGGGGGTACGGAATCCCGTTGACAGCCAGCGTCCCAGGGGGCGTCAGGGGTACTCTCGTTGAAAGGACGCCCGGTGTCCGCACCTAAACAGGTGCCAATTCCGTGTGCGGAAGGGGGCGCGTATCATCGCCGGTGGGGTGTACGGAATCCCGTTGGCAACATCGTCGGAACGGTCACGGAAACCGGGTGCGGATCCTGTCATTAAGAGCCGTCGCGGGCGTCACCGGGGGGGTGTACGGAATCCCGTTAAAGTGCAACCGGATGTTCGCACCTAAACAGGTGTCGATTCCGCGTGCGAAGCGGGCGCGTGACATCGCTGGAGGGGTGTACGGAATCCCGTTGAGAGCATCGTCGGAACGGTCACGAAAGGAGATACGGAACCGGTGCGAGGGTGTCGCGCGTAACCGCGCGCGGCAGCGCTGGTGACCATTGGCGCCCTTGAGAACCGGCCTTGGGCCGAGAACCTGCGACGCCCCGATAAGTGCCTCCGACCGGCCGCTGGAGGCCGTCAAGGCCGCGCGAGCGCGCGCCGCAGGCTGCCTTGATGGTCGACGGTCAGGCCGAATCAGAATCCCAGGTTGCGGGGCGTCCTCCTGGATGAAGGACCGCCTCGTGGGGGTCCGCCCAATGGGGAGCGCGACAGATGGACGCCGGCGACGATGCCGTACCTCCCGGCATCGCCAGATGGCGCCTCCAGCACGGCCGCTGCCATAGCGCCGGCCGGGTTGTATAGGGGGCAGGGCGCATCTATGCACGCCGGCACGTCAGTGAGGACTGCCAAGACCTGACTGTTGGAGTCCAACCAGATCAGGTCGAGAGGAAACCGCATGCCCGCATCCAAATCGGATGATCGCCCGGGCCATCCCACGTCAGCAATAAGCCCTGCGGCGATCGGCGCGTCTCAGCCTGAAAGCCTACGAGCTCGAAGTTGCGGCGCCTCAGCGAGAGCAACCCGCAGGATTCCGTGAGGGGCGTTGAGCTCCACCAGCGCAGGTGACCGGCGATCAACCCAGGCCCAGGCGGCGGAAAGCGCGACGGCGGCAAGAATGGCCACGCTCACGAGGAGGCGGGGGAGTCGCCGAAGCGCACCGGGAAGTGAGTGGGCCTCTCGCTTCCGGGCTTCCGCGCGTGCCGTGGCCGCAGAGACTGCATCGTTCAAGAGGAGCAGGAACTGTTCAGCTATGACTGACGCTACCCGCATCAGCTACGGCTGCGGTTTTATACCGAATGGGGTCCGCCGGTACGAGACGTCCTCGGTCTGGACGGGCGGATGTCGATTGCCGTCGACGACGAGAAGGCTCCAAAGAGCCAGGCGGTCGGCGTCCAGGCGCCGACAGGCCCGCGGTTCGCCAGTCAACGCAGCAGCGAGGATGCCTCGGCCAGGAGAACGTAAGATAACGGCCTTTATTTGGCCTTGCGCAGTCGCCTGTGGCGGTGAAGATGCCGACCGTGGGGACCTGAGCCTCGAGCGGGGCGTGACGCGATGACTGCCGCCCCCTCAAGACATTGCTGTGCTGCATCTGCGCGCCGCCCTGGGGCTGCACGAGAGCGCGGCTGCAATTCCGTGCTGGCTGAGACTCGCACCTCAGTGGGTGGCGCGGGCGAAGCGGCCCCGCCTAGTTTCGGCTGCTACTGCTACCGCCAAAGCGGGTGATTGCGCCAGTCGGCCGGCATTCCCATGGGAGCGAGCGGCACATTCGGAAAGCCGTCGAATAAATCAAACACCCGCTGACGCCACCGACTGCGGGGGGCGACGTACTGCTGAAGCACGCCGAGCATCGTCAGAACCACGAAGATCCGATTGTTCTGGATACGGATGGGGCCGTGCCACAAGGGCCCATTCTTAACATTTGGGATCTGTGGCTTAAGGCCGAGCTCGCGATTCCAAAGCCGTGAATGGTGTGCGCAGACGTTCCGGATGGTGTTCAGGGTGAGCAGCCAGGACGCGAACACAGCGTCGTGGAGGTTGAATTTCGCCGCGATCGCAGGCCGAATGTCGGACTCGCTGCCGTTCACCATCGTGAGCACCGTGCCGAAGGTGCTGATCTCGGCCGCAGCCCACAAGGGCAGGTCTGGGAACTCGTCGTATCGACTTCGGAAATGTTGAACGAACTGCTCGTTGCTGCGACGGGCCTCATCGCGCAGCCGGTTCAGCATGTTCTGGTGCTTCTCTGGGCTCACATTGGGAAAATGTGCCGGATCGAGGTGCCCGAATGGACCGTGACGGAGCACAATCCGAGTGTATAAATCGCAGCGTATCGCGACTTCTACCCGCTCGATCGCCTCCATCACAACCACGCGAAGGCGACGGTCGAAGTTGTAGGTTAACCAGACCGCTTCGAAGTCAGACCCGGCTTGAAACGAATCGTCGGGCTGCTTCAGGTGATGCCAATATCCGCACAGTCGGTAGTACCCCACAGAGTGGAGGCGGCGGATCAGTCGCTCGCGAGCGGCGTGGAGCCCACGGCTGAGCACCAAGTCAGCCTGCTGCTCAATCGACAGCGCTGGTTTCTGAAATCTCACGAGAAGGCATAAAAAAACCCGCCATGTTGCGCGTGGCCATTGCTGGCCAGAGGCTTGGCGGGTGTGCTGTCGGAATCTTATGGGCCCCAGAAAACCCTGTCAAGCACACAGGGTCGGGCTGCAAGGGGACATGATGACAGGAGGGTCCGCTGCCGGAACCCACGACAGCTGGCAAACGGAGGGGGAGGGGCGGTTCGATTGAGAGCAGAGAGAGCCGGGCCAGCGAACCGCTTCGGATATCCCCGAGAAGCCGCTTGGCCCTGCTCGTGACGCGGTGGGAGGCCCCGTAAGCGGCGCTCTGGTAGTTCGAATCCTCCGGGCGCGGTTCGCCGCAACCTGAGGCCCCCATAACGCCCTTTATGGGGGTCTCAACCTCACCACTTTCCTCTTGCATTCGGCACGATCGTCTCCTAACGTATCGAAAGACATGAGCCCAACAAATCGTGCTAAACAGCCGGTGGACCGAGGGTTCCAGCCGATTCGCCCCGGGCGGTAGGGAAGAGGAGCATGCCGCCCACACCCCGCTGGCTCCTCGCGATCCCCGACGCCATCGCCCAGCTCGAAACCCTCGACCGCGAGCTCCTCACCCGCCGCGATCTCGAACAGCTGCTCGGTGTCTCGAAGGCCCGCGCGGCGATCTTGATGCGCTCCTTCGGCGCGGAGCGCACCGGCAACGTGCGCAC
>Ga0170475_134005579_pt1 | contig 17011 bp, 19 predicted proteins | sample Soicark_Litter_5_FD_111474 | JGI IMG/M metagenome (GOLD analysis project Ga0170475, IMG submission 111474) | Avena fatua rhizosphere microbial communities from Hopland, California, USA. Combined Assembly of 48 SPs
CAGGAGCACGCCGCCCGTCAGTTGCGAAGCTGTTGACAGCACTGCCTTAGGTTAGACGCTCACCCGTTCATGTTTTTGATCGGGCTCGCGAGGTGGTTGACGGGTGACGCTTCAAAAGAGTCTGGGAGAGAAAACATGTCCGTTCACGACGTCACACCCACCACCATCGAAGGAATCAAGCGCCTAGCGAGAGATATCTCGAAGCATGACGGCGTTGCTCATTCAATCGGGCTCGACCGCGCTTCGTCCCGCGCAGGTTTCTCGAACTATCAGCACGCCCGGCGCTCGATATTGGCTTCGAGCACCACTACTATCGCGTCTGAGTTTTCGACGTTCATCAGCGTCTATTGGCGTGACCCGAAGACGAAGATCAGCGGCAGCAAGATCATACAAGTAGCTCTCCCCAAGGCGCTGGACGAGATTGTTCCCAGTAGGAACTACAAGCACGCACGCGGACTGGCGTACTTCAAGCGTTCAGCGTCGGACCTTATTTACTGTGAGATGACTAGCGACAGCTCATCTGCACTCGCATTGGCTTGCAAGGCAGCGCGGGCCTTGCAATTCATGGCGGCAACCGGACTTCAGCCATCTTCAAAGGCTGTGCCCGTGAGTGACGGGCGTGGGAGTGGACTGCCGGGTAGAGACCACGGAAGCAGCTGGTTCGATCCGGAATCGAGGCGGTACATCTACGTCGACGAGCCTTACGCAGCCGCAGTGAAGGACCGCCAGGACGAACGTGCCGATTGGGGCCGCCGGAATGGATGGGAAGTCGCCAGAGCAATCTGGCCGGGGATGTATTATCCCGAGGGTGGTAGCGAGCTTTATCTTGCAACGGAAGGAAAGAGGGGACTGCCTATCGGCCCTGTTCTTGCAGACTTGTCCCACATTCAGGCTGCGACCGTGCCGGAGAACTGCAAGCAGGTTCATGTGCCAGATGGCGAGTATTTCAGGTCACCCGGGCAGGAACGCGACGCCAATGCAAAGGTTTTGAAGCCAAAGCAAAAGCGCCCTTCCCGCGCGGCTGCTGATACCGTCCCCTTCAAAATGGTCATGGCATCAGGACGGCGGCCGAATGCAAAAATGGCTGTCCCAACGCACCAGCGGGTCGGGCAACTGCTTAAAGACGTGCTGTCGGCGACCCGTGATCGAGCTGGCGTTGCTAACAGACTTGGGTCTGTTCGGTCAGAACTCGACGATTGGGTCCAGATGGAGTACGACCACGAGGCACTTCCCAATGATGTCTTTTTCGAACTCTACTACCGGGAGCGTGTGACTGTCCCCGATGATGAGCGTGGTCTCGCTGGTCGCGACGTGCACATTGAGCGGCTTATGGAAGCCAAGGAACTGATTGGCTCTGCATATCCTGATTGCCAGCCCGTCCGCGCCTTGCTTCGCAAGCTCGACTTGGCGGTGCAGTCGCTGATGAACTGGAAGTAACAGCAACATTGACCCGGGGTCAGTGGCCGCGTTGGCGTACTTTCCGCGACGCGGCCGTCTTGGGGCGATGTTCGACGAGCTTTCAGGTCTGGAAGGGGGTTTCCGACAGCTCCGCCTGTACCGAAACGCGCATCGCTTCGAACGCGGATAAAGTTGATTGACACATCGGATATATCCATTATCTTGGATATATGGATTCTATCAAAGCTATCGCAGCTCTCGCCGCCCTTGCCCAGGGCACCCGCCTCGAAACGTTCAGGCTGCTTGTTAAGCACGAGCCCGACGGCCTACCGGTAGGCGAGCTTGCTGCTGCAATCGACATCCCGCAGAACACTATGTCGGCCCATCTCAAGACCTTGTCCCAAGCGGGCTTGCTCTCCGGTGAGCGACATAGCCGCTCGATCATTTACAGAGCAAAGCTGGATACTCTCCGGGACCTAACGCTGTTCCTGCTGAAGGATTGCTGCGGCGGTTCGAGCGAGCTTTGCGCTCCGTTGATCGCCGAACTGACACCGTGCTGCGAGCCAGGAGTGCGGCCATCATGACAAGACTTGCTCTGACGCCCGTACAAGGAGCCGATCCTGGCTTGAAAGTCGCCCTGGCGGCGTCTGGCCTACCAATTGAGGACTTGGCCTACACTGACCGCTCATTTTTTTGCGCGACCAACGAGGATGGCGAGGCTATCGGCTACTCTGGAATTGAAGCGTGCGGCGACGACGCCCTGCTTCGTTCGGTCGTTGTCCTGCCGGAACACAGAGGGCAGGAACTTGGAGCTTTGCTTGTGCGAGAGACGCTGGCTTTCGTCGGCGAACACGCGGCGGTCTACCTCGCGACAACATCGGCTGCATCGTTCTTTGAGAAGCTTGGTTTCGAGGCGGTGAACCGCGCTGACGTTCCTGCCGATGTCATGGCCACGCGACAATTGTCCGGCATTTGCCCAGCTTCCGCAACCGTCATGAAACTAACCCGATCTCGAACTTAACCACGGATCACGACCATGACCGACAAGACCTACAACGTGCTCTTCTTGTGCACGGGCAATTCCGCACGCTCTATCTTAGGTGAATCCATCCTTAATGCCGAGGGCAAAGGACGCTTCAGGGCGTTTTCTGCTGGCAGCCAGCCGAAGGGACAAGTCCACCCGCTTGCGCTCGATACACTAAGAGCGCTTGGCTACCCCACGGAGGGTTTCAGTTCCAAGAGCTGGGATGTTTTTGCCTATCCCAGCGCTCCGAAGATGGATTTTATCTTCACCGTCTGCGACAGCGCTGCTGGAGAAGCCTGTCCTGTCTGGATAGGCCATCCGATGACGGCACACTGGGGGATTGAAGACCCGGCCGCCGTAGAAGGAGCCGACTTTGAGAAGGCCCGCGCTTTCTCGGACGCCGCGCGGTTCCTCAAAAACCGCATTACTGCTTTCCTCAGCCTACCTCTGTCGTCCATCGAAAAACTCGCACTGGAGCAGCAGCTTCGGCAGATCGGCCGAATGGAAGGGGCAAGCATTTCACAGGAGAAGGCCAGCTGATGTCGACGTTCGAACGCTACCTGACAGTCTGGGTTTTCCTTTGCATCGTCGTCGGCGTAGCACTCGGCCACCTGATGCCTGGCGTCTTTGAGACAATCGGCGCGGCAGAGATCGCCAAGGTGAACATTCCCGTAGCCATCCTCATCTGGCTGATGATTATCCCGATGCTCGTCAAGATCGACTTCCGGTCCCTTGCAAGAGTTGGGACCTACTGGCGCGGTATCGGCGTCACACTTTTCATCAACTGGGCGATCAAACCGTTTTCCATGGCGGTGCTTGGTTGGCTATTTGTAGGCTGGCTGTTCCGGCCGTATTTGCCTGCCGATCAGATCGGCTCTTACATCGCGGGCTTGATCATTCTGGCGGCGGCCCCCTGTACGGCGATGGTCTTCGTCTGGAGCAATCTGACGCGAGGCGAACCGCTGTTCACCTTGTCACAGGTCGCGCTCAACGACGCGATCATGATCGTGGCCTTTGCGCCCATCGTCGGATTGCTGCTTGGTTTGTCGGCGATCACCGTGCCGTGGAATACTCTGGTAATTTCCGTGGCTCTGTACATCATCGTTCCGGTCATCATTGCTCAGGTGCTCAGGAGCCGTCTCACCGCCGAAGGAACCACAGGGGCATTGGATTTGATGCTGTCAAAGCTTCAGCCGGTTTCGCTGATTGCCTTGTTGGCGACACTCGTTCTGCTCTTCGGGTTCCAAGGCGAGCAGATCATTGCGCAGCCTACAATTATCGCGCTGCTAGCGGTTCCGATCCTGATCCAGGTCTACTTCAACTCCGGACTTGCCTACCTGTTGAACCGCCTCTCCGGCGAACAGCACTGCGTTGCCGGGCCGTCAGCGCTTATCGGAGCAAGCAACTTCTTCGAACTTGCAGTAGCCGCCGCCATCAGCTTGTTCGGCTTTCAATCCGGTGCAGCGCTCGCAACCGTCGTGGGCGTGTTGATCGAAGTTCCTGTCATGCTGTCGGTCGTCTGGATCGTGAACCGCTCGAAGGGCTGGTACGAGGCATCACCCGCCGTCTCCAAGAACACAGCAACCGAAAGGGTCTGAAATGGACGTCACCATATACCACAATCCCGAGTGCGGGACCTCACGCAACACCGTGGAGCTGATTAAGCACGCTGGCATCGAACCAACAGTGATCATCGAGTATCTGAAGACACCGCCCACGCGCGAACAGCTCGTCAAGATGATAGCAGATGCCGGTCTGACAGTGCGTCAGGCGATCCGCGAGAAAGGAACGCCCTAAGCCGCGCTCGGCCTCGACAACCCGAAACTGTCTGACGATCAGCTTCTTGATGCAATGCTGAAGAACCCGATCCTTATTAACCGGCCGTTCGTAGTCACACCATTGGGTACTCGCTTGTCACGTCCCTCCGAAATGGTGCTGGATATTCTGCCGAGTGAGGCCTTCAAGGGCCCCTTCACCAAGGAAGATGGCGAACGCGTACTCGATGACGAAGGAAAGCGCATTGTCTGAAACATTTCCTGCTGCATCGCCCGAGCATTTTCGTGCGCCTGATCTGGATGCTCTACGACCACCGTTCTCGACACACAAGCCTCGGATTCTGGTTCTGTACGGCTCTCTTCGAGAAGTATCGTACAGCCGACTTCTGGCGTTCGAGGCTCAGCGCCTTCTGGAGCATTTTGGATGCGAGGTGCGGGTTTTTGATCCTAAGGGATTGCCTCTTCCGGATGAAGCGCCGGTCACGCACCCGAAGGTGCAGGAGCTTCGGGAGCTGTCCGAGTGGTCAGAGGGTCAGGTATGGGTTAGTCCGGAGCGGCACGGCTCTATGACGGGTGTAATGAAGTCTCAGATTGACTGGATTCCGTTAGCTGTCGGTTCTGTCCGTCCAACACAGGGGAAGACGCTCGCAGTGATGCAGGTGTCGGGTGGGTCGCAATCATTCAATGCTGTCGGCCAACTTCGAATTCTTGGCAGATGGATGCGGATGATCACGATCCCCAACCAGTCTTCGGTTGCGAAAGCGTTTCAGGAATTCGACGCTGATGGCAGGATGAAACCATCGTCCTACTACGACCGCGTCGTTGACGTCTGCGAAGAGCTTGTCAAGTTCACGCTACTGACCCGGGATGCCTCTTCCTATCTCACCGACCGCTATAGCGAACGGAAAGAAGATGCCGAGAAGTTGGAAAAGCGAGTGCAGCTGAAATCCATCTGAGATTCACTCAGCCGGGGCTAAGTTCCGCTTGGTCGACTTAGCGACGCTGATAAACGCGGCCATGCCGACCATCCCCAGCGCAGCGGTAGCGAACAATGACAATCCGATCCCGAATTGAGCCATCGCCGTCGCGAACATGAATGGCGCAGCCGCCCCTGTTGCCAGTCGCGCTGCCGCCATCTTGCCGGTGACCGAGCCGTACCCATCGCTTCCGAAAAGATACAGGGGCAGGCTGCCCTGCGCGATTGAATTGATGCCTGAGCCAAGACCAAGGCAGATTGCAAATGAGACTGCACCCACAAGGGAGTTGCCGGTCAGGCCCAAAATGGTAATGCCGGTGACCATCAACCCGGCCGAGATGACCGCTAACATCGGCGGTGATAAGCGCGTGCCGAAGATCATGTTGATCAGGCGGCTGAGAACCTGCGCCGGGCCGAACAACGAGCCGACAACAACGGCTGCGGTACCGAGACCGAGTTTACCAAGCATCGGCACCATATGAGCAAGGATCGACGCCAATGTGAAGCCAAGGATGGCGAACGCAGCTGAGACGACGATCATTGCGCCACGTCGCCCTTCCAGCGGGATCGCGCCCACGACGTGCTCGCGTGCCCGCCTGGTAGCTTTCGAGCTTTCGGCTCTGCCTTTCCGTATCATCCAGAGGTGCAGAGGCATACAGATGACAAGGTTGAGAGCAGCGAAGATAAGGTAGATTTCGCGCCAAGATAGATATCCCATCAACGCGGCAGAGATCGGCCAAAAAATAGTCGAAGCGAACCCGCCAATCAGCGTGAGGTAGGTGATGCTCCGCGACGCCGTCTTAGGATCGCTTTCTACCAGAGCGGCGAACGCTGCCTGGTACTGGACCATGCCTGAGGACACCTCCAGCAAGATAATCGCCAGGGCGAAAACGACGACCGATGGCGACCATGCGCAAAGCATGAGCGTCAGTGCCGACAAAACCGAGCCGACCGTCAGAACGGTGGCAGCGCCGATCCTGTCCATTTCCTTGCCAATGATAGGGGCCGACAGCCCCCCGATGAAGAGCGAGATTGAAAATATCGCGAACACGTTTTCAAGGCTGATGCCAAGGTCTTCTGCTATGCCAGGCGCGAGGATCGAGAATGAGTAATAGAGCGTACCGTACCCAATAATTTGAGTAAGGCCGAGAGCGGAAACCAGACCGACGTGAATACTGTTCTCACGCAAGGTTGGCGTCCTCGGTCAGTGCGGAACAGTCGTCCGACTGCTCGACTGAGCTGCAAATTCTCGGGTGGCCAGAGCAGCAGTCCTCCATGAGAAACTTTATGAGGTCCGCAAGGGCATCAAAATTCGCGGCGTAAATCAGCGAGCGCGATACACGGCGCTGGACAACTAGGCCAGATCGTTCAAGCTCCTTCAGATGAAACGAAATGTTCGACGGGGAAACCCCCATCTGGTCTGCAATAATCCCCGCTGGCAACCCATCCGGTCCGACGACAACCAGTGCCCTGACGACCGCGAGCCGGGTTGCCTGAGAGAGTGCCGCGAATGACAAAAGCGCTTGATGGTCATTCATATTTCAATATTCCTTGAATTATCAAAGAACCGATAACAGAGATGAAGGTGACCAGCAAGGTATTCGACCGCGAATTCGCTAGGGAAGCTTAAGTGCAGCCTTTCTGCTCCCGCACTTAACCTTGCTGCGAGGTTCTTTTACAGACTGTTCCTACCACACCAAGACCTTGTTGTAGTCGTCGTGAACGGCAGGCGAGCCGATCCTCAGGACGAAATGATACTCCCGTCAGAGAACCAGCTTGGCACCTGAGATCACCAGAAGGCCTGCCAGTATGAACCGCAGCCATCGCTCGGGAAGGTAACGGCTGCCAGCAAAAGCACCTGCCAAGCCGCCTGCCGCCACAGCAATCGACCAGAGCGGAAGAGCGCGGGGAGCCTGGTCCCATATTGCATACGCTCCGATCAATGCCGCTGCTGAGTTCATGAGGTTATAGACGGCGGTCGTGGCAGCCAACTGCCTGGCCGTCGCCCAATTCATGCCCAGGATCACAGGAGCTAAAAAGACGCCGCCGCCCGTTCCAGTCGTCCCCGAAACGAAGCCGATCACCGCTCCGGTTGCTAACGCTGCGCCAAAAGGAGGGACAACAGGAGGCTGATCGGCTTCCCGTGACTTATCCCGAAAGGCGGATCGAGCCATCTGGGCTCCCGAGACGATCAGCACAATACCTACCACCGGGAAATAAGCTTGCTCTGGCAAGTGAACAGCGCCACCCAGCATAGAGAAGGGAAAACCAAGTGCCGCAAACGGCCAAACGCTTCGCCATGACACTCGGCCAGCTCGCAAGAATACGGCGGTTCCGATACCAGCCACTATCAAGTTCAGTACCAGAGCCGTCGTCTTCATGGCGATGGGCTCGAAGCCTGCCAAGCCCATGACAGCTATGTAACCTGATGCTCCGGCTTGCCCAACGGCCGCGTAAAGAAGAGCGATTAAGAAGAAGGCGGCGGCAAGCTCACTGGTCCCACTATCCACTAACGATCCTGACTGTCCTGGTAGGGTGGTTTCGGTTCAAACCATTCGTGGATGAAGGCAGCGCCATGAACACGCCGCTATAGCTTGGAGTTGACGGACGCCCCGGAACCATCACCCACTAAACTTCTTATGTTCGCTTCGCAGCAAGCGTTTCAACAAGAAAAGTTGCAACAGCTCCTGCGGTGTTGACGGCAAGGCTGGCGTGACGTGGTGATGGCCGCACAGGAAGCGAGCCGCCCCGTCCGTGGGCATCACTGAGACGATTTCTCAACGTGCCTATCCCGTTCACTAAAGTCATCGCACCTCCGAGAATTTGTTTAATCGGCTCCTCCGTGTGCTGGTCGGGGGCAAGGTTGAGTTCCTTTGCCGCCATCCGATAAAGCTGGGGAAGGTCTTCCTTGTCGGTGTATTTCACCGCCAGCTCATCGAGAACCCGCTTGCAAACCGTCTCTAGCAACGTCCGTGCAACAGTGATCGCTCCTTCTGGATCGCTTTGCCGTCTTGCCAACGCCTTGTGCCAAACCGCATGAACGCCCTCCGCATCAAACGTCAGCAGAGCGTCCGACGTAACGCTGTCCCCTGGATGTCGATTACGCCCTTCCAAATGCTCGATTAGCGGCGTGAAGGCTTGGCTAATGTACTCCCGGCGCTCGGCATAAGTCCCAGCGGTGCGCTTGATGAAGGGCCAGAAGGTTTCGAGGGTGCGGCTCGTCCGGACGAAGCTCGGCAGCAAGTCCTTGAGTTCGTCGACCAGCATGAATTCCTGCCGAAGATGCTCATATGTATGCGTATCAGCCTCCTTTCCTGTGGCGCTGGCGGTAAGAAGCTGCTCCATCATTGTAGCTTTCTCCAGCAGCGAACTGGGTAATTCGTCTTCATAGATCACCACGTCTCCTCTCCCTCTCGAATTATATATTTTCGAAGCTTGACCTTCCCGTCATGGGAAGGTTTACATATCTGTGCAGTTAAGGAAAGGATTTCTCCGATGACTGCTTTATTAAAGATCGAGGCTGCGGCAGGGCCCTTCAAATCGGTCGATTTCGCCATTGAAGGCATGACCTGCGCGTCCTGCGTCGTCCGGGTTGAGAAGGCAATCGCCTCGGTCCCCGGCGTCACATCGGCGACCGTCAACCTTGCCACCGAAAAGGCAACCGTTCATTTCGCTGCCCCGGCTGACACGTCCTCACTTCTATCCGCTATTGAACGCGCGGGCTATGAGCCAAGGCTCTCGACCGAAGAGTTTGAGATTCAAGGCATGACATGCGCATCCTGCGTTGCCAGGGTCGAGAAGGCGCTGAAGTTGGTGCCCGGCGTCGCCGAGGCTAGCGTAAACTTGGCGACAGAGCGGGCGACGGTTCGCCTTGCATCTGGCGCTGCCGACTTCGCTGCCCTGGAAGCGGCCGTTCAAAAGGCGGGCTACAACGTCCACCGTATGCAGCGGACAGATATTCGAGATGACGCGACAGACCAAAAAGCGTCCGAGGTCGCGAATTTGCGGGCATTGCTGATATTTTCCGCAGCACTGACGCTTCCGCTGTTCATTCTGGAGATGGGTTCTCATTTCATTCCAGGCGTCCATGAGCTGATCATGGACACAATCGGCATGAAAAATAACCTCTATCTCCAGTTCACGCTGGCGACCGTCGTCCTATTCGGTCCCGGGTTCAAGTTCTTCAGGAAAGGCGTGCCCAACCTGTTACGTTGGACGCCGGATATGAACTCGTTGGTTGTTCTCGGCACATCGGCGGCCTGGCTGTACTCGGTTGTAGCCACGTTCCTGCCCACTGTACTGCCGGAAGGCACCGCCAACGTCTATTACGAGGCAGCTGCTGTCATCGTGACCCTGATCCTGCTTGGACGTTTCCTTGAGGCGCGGGCGAAGGGTCAGACCAGCCAAGCGATCAAGCGTCTCGTCGATCTGCAGCCGAAGACGGCCTTCGTGCTTCGTAACGATCACTTTGTTGAGGTCCAGATAGAAGAGGTGATTGCCGGTGATGTGATCCGCATTCGTCCGGGAGAGAAAATTCCTGTCGATGGCAAGGTCGAAGAAGGCAGCTCGTTCGTCGACGAATCCATGATCACAGGCGAGCCGGTGCCAGCCGAAAAAGTTGCCGACAGCGAGGTGGTCGGCGGGACCATCAACAAAACTGGTTCATTTACCTTCAAAGCCACTAAAGTCGGCAACGAAACCCTCCTTGCCCAGATCATCAAGATGGTCGAGGCAGCACAGGGATCGAAGCTGCCGATCCAGGCACTGGTCGACAAAGTCACCGGTTGGTTTGTTCCGGCCGTGATTATGGCAGCCGTGGCAACTTTCGCATCATGGTATCTGCTCGGTCCCTCACCTGCTTTGAGCTTTGCGCTTGTCAACGCAGTGGCGGTCCTCATTATTGCTTGCCCCTGCGCTATGGGCCTAGCGACACCGACATCGATCATGGTCGGCACTGGTCGTGCGGCAGAACTGGGCATTCTTTTCCGAAAGGGCGAGGCCCTTCAAAGTCTGCGGGAAGCGGATGTCGTTGCCTTGGATAAGACCGGCACCCTGACTAAGGGCCCTCCGGAGCTGACCGACTTCGTCGCCACCGACGGCTTTGCGAAGGACGAGGTGCTGGAACTGGTGGCGAGCGTGGAAGTGCTCTCGGAACATCCGATTGCCGAAGCGATTGTTGCGGCGGCAAGGGACGCCGGGACCGATCTCCATTCGGTAACAGATTTCCAGGCCGCTCCCGGGTTCGGCATCGAGGGGATTGTGAAGGGCCACAAAGTCCTCGTCGGCGCGGACAGAGCGCTGGTCAAAGCAGGTATCTCGGTGGCTGAGCTGAGTGACACGGCCTCAGCGCTGGGAGACCAGGGCAAGTCTCCGCTCTACGCGGCTGTGGACGGAAAGGTTGCCGCCATTATTGCGGTCGCTGATCCGGTCAAGGACACGACACCAGCGGCCATCCAAGCGCTGCACGCGCTCGGTCTCAAGGTTGCGATGATCACTGGCGACAACAAACGGACAGGAAATGCAATCGCGAGGCAGCTGGGGATCGACGAAGTAGTGGCCGAGGTCCTGCCCGAAGGTAAGGTTGAGGCTGTGAAACGGCTCCGCTCAGGCGGACGGAAGGTCGCCTTCATCGGTGACGGGATCAACGACGCCCCTGCCCTGACGGAGGCCGACGTTGGGTTGGCCGTCGGGACTGGAACGGATATCGCAATCGAGAGCGCCGACGTCGTTCTGATGTCGGGCGACCTGAATGGTGTGCCGAAGGCGATAGCCCTCAGCAAGGCCACGATCCTCAACATCAAGCAGAACCTTTTCTGGGCTTTCGCTTACAATGTAAGCCTGATCCCGGTCGCCGCTGGCGCTCTTTATCCTGTAAACGGCACCTTGATGTCGCCAATTTTCGCTGCAGCAGCGATGGCTATGTCCAGCGTCTTCGTGCTGGGCAACGCCTTGCGTCTGCGCTCTGCAAATCCTTGAAGGAGACGAAAAATGAATATTGGACAAGCCGCGAAGGCAAGCGGGGTCTCCTCGAAAATGATCCGCTACTACGAACAGATCAAACTGATCAGTCCAGCGCACCGGACGGAGGCGAGCTACAGAACCTATAGCGAAAACGACATCAACACCCTGAAGTTCATTCGCAGAAGCAGGGACTTGGGGTTCTCGGTCGAGCAGATGAAGACATTGCTCGCCCTGTGGCGAGATAAGTCTCGCAGCAGCGCTGATGTTAAAGCTATGGCGCTGGAGCACGTCGAGGAACTTGAACGGAAAGCAGAGGCAATTCAGGCGATGTCGCGCACACTGAAGCATCTGGCCAGTCACTGTCATGGCGATGAACGGCCAGATTGCCCGATCATCGACGAGATCGCCACCGGCAAGGAAGAGATGCCGGAGATCAAGGCGAAGTTCGGCGTGAACGGTCTAAGAGCCGAGCAGGCGCGATAACAGCTGCCCGTACCCCAATCAAGCGACTACTCCTTCCTGAAGCGAGCATGGCAGGTGGTACATGTCTGCAGCATCAGGTGGAAGGCGTGCTCGGCAGACATTTTCGACAGCTGCGTCTCGTCCCGTAGTCTGGTGCCCAATGGACCGCCGCCCATCGCCTCTCCCTGTTTCATACGCATGTCGTCGGTCATCTCTCCGGGATGAGATTCCGCCGCGACCGCCAACGCATCCGCGTAAGTTTTCAGGTCCTTGGCCAGGGCGGCAAACCTTTCCGGATCGCCTGCTATCGTCTCCGCTGCCTTGGAGCCCTCTGACACGGTGACCTTGGAGAAGTGGTCGGCAAGCCGACGGTCAGCACGTGTGCTGATTGATTGTGCGGCCTGTCTGAAAGCTGCCGAGGCATAGGTTCCTGGTGACTTGAACATCTCTGCCATCGTTTTCGCCGAAGCTGCTATAAGCTTCATGTCGTTCTGTCGTTCGGCGACAACATCTTCGGAAGCGGTTCCGATAGCTGCTGTGCCAATCACAGCAACAGCAATCGCTGACGTCAGAGCGGCAACAAGACCGGCTGGACGTCGCGTTTCACGAGGTGATCGCTCTGTCACGTTTGTCCCCATAATAGGCAAGCATGTGTTTGCGGGGAATGTGGCGGATTCACGATCCTGAAACAGCAAGCCTCCCGCCTTCGTCCCAGCTCAGCACGGCTGATCAATCGCCTGACGACCGGTATTGGCAGTCATAGGCGGACAAGGATCGTCGCCGAAACGGTTGCTATCAAATGCACCCGAAGTGGCGTGGGAGAAAGTCCGCGAGACGAAGTTGGCCGTCTCATAGCTCTTGGCGAAATGAGCAGTCGCCTCCCCAGTAACGCTAGCCGGGATCAACAGGGCAACGGCACCAGTCCTGGGAACGAAAGGAGCGACCTTGACGTACTCAGGCTGCGGCTCGATTGAAGCCGTGACGATCTCGTCATCCGTTCGTTCTTCGCTTGCGCGAGACGCGAAGGTTGGTACAGGGATCGCTCCCGAGGGAACGAGGACTTCATCCTCTAAATCGTCGGATTCCTCGTTGCCAGAAGTAGCAGCCAACAGGCCTTTGTGAACCTCCTCTGGCCTGACCGGCATCGCAAGGAGAACGCTATCAGACGGACGCATCGCTGGAACCGGCGCAGCAAAAACTGCATCCGCGCTTCCGGACGCCGTGACGGGAGAAGAGACCACCATAGAATTCGGAGTTGTCCCTGCGACAGCCGACGCCCTGGCTCCAGCAGTGGATTTCGCCTCTTCAGCATCCGCCCCCCTGAACAGGCTCCTCTTTCTGCTTCCCGTTTCCGTGCTCAAGCTTGCGACGCTAACAGTCGAAAGCGATCCCCGTCGCTTGTACTCCGCAACAGCCTCCGCATACCCGGCCAATGGCCTGCCATCGCTCGGCAGATGGAGGGTCCGCCCATCGGGGAAAAGCTTCGCAAGCTCCTGGTGGCTCATGCGCGGCCAGGCGCGAACGCCGCCGACGTCGATGTGAACGAAAGGCGAGGCCGACCGTGGATAATAACCAACGCCCCCACCCTGCATCTGCATTCCAATGGCGCGGAGAGTAGCGAGGTTCACACCAGGAATAAAAAAGTCGATAGCCTTACCTCGGGTGTGCTGGCTCTCTTTCGCAACGCCCGAGGATCGCGACCGGAGCATGGCGTTCGTGTTCGGCGATCGGTAGCCGGAGACGACATTGATGTAGTCCCTTGCCCCGCTTCGACGGTACATTTCCCAGACGATATCAAATAGACGCGGGTCCATCCGGATCGTTTCATTGCGTCGCCAATCACGAAGGAAATGGTTCAGCTGGGCAAGGCCATTCTGGTCGAAGACACCGTTGCGTTTGTATGTGATGATAGCTCGCTCACCCGTGTTCCCAAAGTACAGCTTCAGCGTCTTGTCTTCGTTCTGCGCTGCTCCGCTTGTTGTCGCCGACGCAGTCACGAGACAGGAAGCAAGCAAAACCTTGGAGAGTAAGCCCCTTGCGGAATTTTCGGAGCGTGGGTTCGCCCTTCCCTTCTTTGACAATGAACTCGCTCCTGCATAAGGCTGCGTCACAGCAACGCCAGCTCGGTTTTCGTGACTAAGCATTGTTAACAAACATGCTCAAAAAACCGTTAAGACCGGCTCTCACTGCGGCGTTGCGGCACTCCCTCATTAGTTGATAATGTGATTTCGGGAATCAACCGAGGGACTTTGATGGCTGACTTGCAGGATATCGAACGGGGAAAATTAAGGTCCCTGTCGGTAAGAAATTTCAGATGTATCGGCAATGACCCGGTCAAAGTCGATCTCGACGATATCGTGGTTCTCGTCGGACCAAATAATTCGGGCAAAAGCTCGATCCTGCGAGCCTATGAGATTGCGGTCAGCGAGGGATCGAAACCGGGTAACCTAAAGCAGGAGGATTTCCCGAACGGCATCTCAAATCCTGATACGCCCACCGAGATAGAACTCGTGACCGAGGTGGTTGATGGCGATCCTGGAAAGCACTGGATTGGAGACCTCGACGGAAACCCTGTCGAAGGAGGCGGCCGAAAATACGTCAAGGAAAAATGGGTCTGGACGGCAGCTGGCAAGGGTACTCGGTTCGGCTGGAACGTTGATAAGCAATCGTGGGATGACAAGAAGCCATGGGGCTGGGCAAACGTTGCGAACGCTCGTCGACCAGCTGTACATCCAGTTCGGGCGTTCGACCCACCAGAAGCGCAGGCAAAACAAATACATGATCTCCTCAGCAAAGCGATCATCGGTTCGGCACGGCAACTGACAAAAGACGGCGTGAACCTGTACGACAAGCTGCTAGCCGACGTTACCGAATTTCAAAAACTTGCCGTCGACCATAACAAAGGAAAAATCGAAGAAGCGGAAAAGATGTTGAACGAGATCGTCTCTTCGATCTTCATCGATCACGCGGTTGAGTACGTGCAAAGCACCGATGCCTCAGAGTCCTCGTTGAAGCTGTTTCCGGACGGCGGCAAGCTCACGATGGGTCACAAGGACGGCCATATGTCGGACCTTGAGTCCCAAGGCAGCGGCGCTCGCCGAACTATGCTCTGGGCCACCCTAAAGCTTCTTAAAGACAGCGCTCCAGACCAAAAACGGGCTAACGTGCTGTTGATCGATGAACCGGAGCTATGCCTGCATCCGAGCGCGATCAGGGATGCCTGCAAGGTGCTGTACGACCTGGCATCCAAGGACGGCTGGCAAGTGATGATCACCACGCATTCGCCGGTCTTTATCGACCTCTCGCGCGACAACACCTCAATCGTCCGAGTCGAGCGCAAGGATAAAGGAGAAATCGTCGGGACGACACTCTATCGCCCTGAAAATGCGCAGCTCGACAGCTGCGACCGGACAAACCTCAAGCTGCTGAATATCTACGATCCCTACGTAGCGGAGTTTTTCTTCGGCGGGTCGGTGATCCTGGTAGAAGGAGATACGGAATACTCGGCCTTCCGCATGATCATGGATGGGGACAAGACATTTCCGAACGTTCATGTCATCCGAGCCCGAGGAAAGGCAACGATTGCCTCGCTCGCAAAAATCCTGAACCAGTTCGGCGCGAGGTACTCGATCTTGCATGACACGGACACACCGAAAACGATGCGCAAGAACCCGAAGAGCGGTGAAAAAGAGGAAATCGTCAATCCTGCCTGGACGACAAACCAGAACATCCTTACCGCCGTTCAAAAGCAGCTCGATAGCAAGACGGTTCGACTTGTCGCATCCAGAGTGCACTTCGAGGCAGCATTCTTTGACACCGCTCTGACCGGGGAGAAGCCTTACACTGCAGTGCAAAACCTGGAGAAGGATGAAGGCCGCCGCAAGGTAATCACAGCGCTTCTGAGAGGTTTGGTGGACCACGATGAGCCGCTGCCCGAGGGTGCAATCCAGTGGTCGGTCATAAGTGATTTGGAAGCAGCCGTCGTTTGATCGCTTCAAAGACGACCGAGGGCGGCTTGAAAAGCCGCCCTCGCCTATTCAAGCGGCCATTTGCTCACAGCTTTCCGCACACTTGCGGCAAGCATCTACGCAGCTTTCCATGTCACCGACGCGTTCACAGTCGGCCGCACATTGTCGGCAGATTTCCGCGCATTCACGGCAGGTGTGCTTGTGATGTTCGGTGCCGATCAACATGAAATGCACCGACGTCCGACACATTTCAGCACATGCCATCATAAGGCGGAAGTGATCCGGCTTCGTGTGTTCGCCACCCATTTCCAGGCAGTGCGACATCGCCATCGAAAGGCACTCCTGGTAGCAAGCCAGGCAGTTTTCGATGCAGCGCTTCATCTCTTCTGATTGATGGTGCATGACGATCTCCCTACTTTGCTTCCTTATCAAGCCACTTGGTCATTTCGGTGATCTCTTTCTTCTGAGCGTCGATCACCTTCTGTGCCATCTCTTTGGCTTCCTTGTTGTCACCATACTTCAGCTCGACCTCAGACATGCTGATCGCGCCCATATGGTGAGCAATCATCCCGCAGATGAACGACACGTCAGCGTCTTTTTTCATCATGCCCTGCATCATGTTCATGTGCATGGACTTCATGCCTTCCATCGACGCCTTCTGGTAGTCGGTCATTTCACCCATGCCGGACATGTCCATTTTCGACATATCCATCTTCGACATATCCATGCCGCCTTCCATTTTGCACTTGTCTGGATAAGCCATCTCTTGCGCCATCGTTGGCATGGCGATCACAGAAATAGCTGCGGCTGCAGCGAATGCTGCGAGAAACGGGGTCTTGTTCATCAGTATTCTCCTATTGATCTACGGGTAAACGATTCAGAACTCGGCCGTCTTCGGCGGAGGGTCGATTGCCCTGATCAGCAAGAGCGGTACGGCCGCTGCGATCCACGACCCAACAGCGTCCGTCCCTGGCGATGGCGCTTTGGCAGCTGGAAGGGCGGGAATGAGCGGGCAGCAGTGCATGTCGGTGCAGCACGAAGTGCTTTGGTGATGCTGGTCACCTGTCGAGTGCTGCTGGTAGTTCGTCGTGACACAGTGAACTGCAGGCACGGCGGCAGCTGACGGTCCTGCCATAAGGACAATCATCAGGCCAAAGGCGGCAGCAACGAAAATGTGGCCGATTTTTTTGCCAAGCGTCAGCAACTGGAAATCCCTTCCGCCCCCGAACCTTCCGGCTAGAAAATTGTTCCACGGAATGTGGAGCAGCGGAAAGAAAGGACAAGGAGGGTCGGCGATCCTAACCTCGGCTGGCTGACTGCGTCCTGTGCCGTCCACTCACAAGAAGGCGGTCTCGTACAAGCAAGAATGACCGCTCCACGACCAGCCAGAGCAAAAATGCCGCTGCAAAGCTGGTCACGCCGTAGACGGCGAAGCCCCACAGACCAG
>Ga0170475_116813139_pt1 | contig 16982 bp, 12 predicted proteins | sample Soicark_Litter_5_FD_111474 | JGI IMG/M metagenome (GOLD analysis project Ga0170475, IMG submission 111474) | Avena fatua rhizosphere microbial communities from Hopland, California, USA. Combined Assembly of 48 SPs
ATTTTATGCCGCCGTTCGATCGCAAGACCTACGACGAGCTGTTTCACGAGCAGACGGGCGTCGATCCGCGCGACACAGCCGCGGTGAAGACGCTTGCCGAAAAGATCGGCTTCGACACAGCCGGCAAGCACCCCGACGTCGTCAAGAGCGAAGTCTTTGAAGAGAAAGTGGAGGATGCCCTCATCGGGCCCGTGTTCGTCATCGATTATCCGGCCAGCATCTGCCCGCTGACGAAGCGTAAGCGCAGCAATCCCGAAGTGGCGGAGCGGTTCGAGCTATTCGTGCAAGGCATGGAGATCGCCAATGCCTACACCGAGCTCAACGATCCTGACCTGCAAGAGCAACTCTTCAAGACGCAGCTCGCCGGCCTGGCACAGGAAGAATCGATGGCCAAGATGGACCATGATTTCATCGAGGCCCTGCGGCACGGCATGCCACCCGCCGGCGGCCTGGGCCTGGGGATCGATCGCCTGGTCATGCTGCTGACCAACTCGCCTTCGATCCGCGACGTAATCCTGTTTCCGCTGCTACGGCCGGAAGGTTAGCGCCGTCCGACCCAGTAGCCGGGGCGACGTTTCGTATGCGCGACGGCTAACACGACGATTTCATTGCCGACGATTTCGTAGGCAACGTAGTAGGGAAATCGTTTGACGAAACAGCGACGAATGTTCCGGCGTGTGTGAACTGTTTCGATTTTTCCGAACCGCTTTGGAGCGCGGAGAATCCGTTCGATGACTTGGCCGTATTCGTCGAGAAACTGTTCACCGAGGCCACGCTGCTCGTCCTCGTACCAGAGGGCGGCCTCGCGAAGTTCGGCTTGCGCTGCCTGGTGCAGGTGCCATATCACGTTTCCCGCCCTTTGCGGAGTTCGCGCCTTAGTCGTTCCAGCGACGCCGTCCCGTCATAGACTTTCGCCTCGCCGCGCTCGAGCGCCTCGGCTCGCGCATCGATCTCTTCGATCCACGCTTCCTCAACCCCTGGATCCGGCGTGTCGGGCTCCAAGCTATCAATCAGCTCGCGCGCCAACCGGGCCCGCTCCTGAACTGGTAGTCCTAACGCTAGTTCACGAACTTGCGATGTCGTCACGATGCATTCTCCTTCCTTGCGCGATGCCAAGGCGACTGTTTGTCCACAGTGCGAAGCGCAATGGCACGCTCCACGTTCCCCCGCGGCGGCAGCATCCCCTTCTTCTTCTCGTCCGTCTCTTTTTCCACGCCCCAGAACATGAGCATGCCGGCCGCCACACAGACGAGCAGAATCAGCGCGATCAAAAACACCCACCACGGCACGCCTTGCTGCGTTTTCTTCACTTCCTCCTCGGCGTCTTCGTCGATCACTTGCGCCGCCCGGTTAAGCAGGTCTTGCGCAACACCGCCGTGCCCATCGTGGCCGCCCTTCTCGCCGCTCATCTTCATCGTCTGCATCCGCCGGCCGAGATTCTTGTTGTAGCCGCACTTGATGCATACCACGGCTGCAATCGGCATCGGCTCGGTGCAGCCGGGGCAGGCCACTGTATCGGGTGCCGCGGCTTGCAGGCCAATTTCGTCGAACAGATCACCGCCGCCAGCCGCGGGAGCGGCGGGGGCAGGCTTCGCCGCTGCAGGCTTCGCTGCTGGCTTAGCCACCGCGGTCTTGGCGGCTGGTTTGGCGGCCGGGGCAGAAGCAGGGGAACCGCCGGGTATCTTCAGCGGCTGCTGGCAGGCCGGGCATTTGACCGTCTTACCGGCCAGCTCGTCCTTGGCGGCGAAGGACTTGCCGCAGGCGCATTGCACTTTGATGGGCATGAGCGAATCGCGCGAGAAAGGGCTGCAAAACCCCATTCTGCCTTCCGCTTGGAATATCCGCAACGAACGGCCGGGCCAGCCGCAGCTAACGGCGGCAAATTTCCGGCGTTGAAACAGTCCGCGCCGGCAATTAGTGTGGGATTTGCACTCTCATCTGCCACTTCGACTTATCACCACGAGCCGCGTCATGATCCGTCACTTTTCACTCGCTTCGATCGCCGTTCTGCTGCTGTCCATTCCATCGCCGGCCAGCGCCTATTGGCCCAACGGCGGCTACTTGGGCTGGGGCCAATCGGGCTATGGACTGGGCTTCAATTATGCCAGCAACTATGTGCCTTCCCCACCGTACTATTCAATTTATCCGCCCGTCTATTACAGCCAGCAGATCACGGCTCGGCCTTATGGCGCCAGCCCCTTTGCGTGGCCGGCTGGACTTTCGCCCATTACGTATGTCCCGCAGGGCGAGCCAACCGGTCCTTCGCCGGCAATGATCGAGAATCCATTCGTCCGGCCCAAAGCCGCGACCAGCACAACGGATTTGGATGTCACCAAGGCAGCCATCGAGCCCGAAACCACCGAGATTCCCTTCGTTGCCGCTCGCTAGCAGGCCAGCGAACGCCGTCGGCCCAATCGACCTTGGAGGAATCGCGTCGCGCGGGTAACGTCCGCGCCATTCCTCTCGTCCCCGGGCGCGTTGCCGATGCTCCGGATTCTGCTTGTCGTTACCGCAGCGGCGGCAATTGCCGGCTGCCAGGTGCAAGACCCGTTTGCCGCCTTCGGTCCGCCCCGCGTGCCGGCGCCCAAGACCGCGCAGAGCACGCCCTACTATCCGACTACTGCGGACGCGACCAAAGCCTCAGCCGCACCGCCGCCTGCGAGCAGTCCGCGCGTGTCTGTATCGGCGGACGACAAGAAGCAAATGCCGGCAGCCTCAACTCGCATTGCATCCGACCCGGCCGACCGGCAACCGATTCGCATCGTCGAGAATCCGTCGGCCGGCACTCGCACAGCAACCGCCCCGTCGCGTCCGGCAACGGAATCACCCTGAGAACCGCTGCATCGGGGCGAGCGTCACTTCGCCTTCTCCGGCGGCGCATCGTCGCCCGTTTTGAGCAGGTCGATCTTCGTGTCGCCCGCCAGGCAATACACGCGGAAGCTGATTTTGGCTTGCCCCTCGGTCGCGTTGGCGAAGTCGAGAACATAACGCAGCTGGTCGAGGACCGTGTTGAGCGTGACCAGCTCTTTCGAAAGGCGCGCGATGGTTGCTTCCTTGACTTCCTTTTCCTCCTCGCGCTGCGGATTGGATCGCTTAGCCGTATTTAACTCTCTGGTGCGTTGATCAAGCTCCTGTGATTTTTGTGCTTGTAGGTTCACGATGTCCTTGCGTCGATAGGCCCGAGCATCGTTCGAGCCATCAAGCTTGACTGACGATTGAAGCTTCACGTCTATCGTACCGGCTGTCCCAGATGTCGCCAGCTTCAGCAGTAGCGGAGCAGATTTGTCTGAAGAACCCGACGTCACAATGATTGCTTCGCCGACATTCACCGCGGTCCTTGGCTCCGTGCGGATACGTTTGAAGCCTCCAGTGCCGATGACTTCGATGAACACTTGCTTGGCCACGGGTAGATTGCCGACGCTCCATTTCGCCGAAGCGTTTGGCTTCTCGATATCGAACACCAGCGGCGGACCCTTCACCGGTTCCCGCAAGGCGACCATCTGCTTGCTCGTCCCCAGTAGCAGCGCGCAGTTGCAAAGTTGTTTGGCGACCGCGGACTGTTTGACGGCCTCCTCGGTCCAGCGAAACATGAGCTTGCCGTCTTCAATATCGAGAGCTGCAACAGTCGCGGCCGCTGCTCCGCCGGTGAGCACAACGTCCCAGCTTCGCTCGCTGCCGGGTTTGGGCTGCAGCTCGAACTTCTGTCGCGAGGTGCGGATGGCCGTGTCACCACCGACCAGACTGATATTCAGCTTGACCTTGTCGTCGGCCGTGCATGGGCCGAGCGCCGCGGGTGCCAGTGCGGTTGTGGACGGCCCATCAGACGAATCAGGAAGCTCGGGAAGTGAAACCGCCTTCGCAAAACCGGCAAATGGGTCGGCTGGCTTGGCGGCCGGCGGCTTCGCCGCGGGTGGGGGCGGGCTGAGCTTGTTTTCAGCCGGTGCCAACGGTGCAGCTTTTGGCTCGGCAGCAGCTACCTTCGGCTCGGCAGCCGCTACCTTTGGTTCTGCCGGCGCGGCGGGCATTGGCTTGGGCTCGGCGACGGACGCGGCAGTTGGCGCTGGCTCGGCTTTGACTTCGCTCGTCGCAGCGACGCGAGCGGCGTTCGTTTCCGCTGCGACTGACTCACTTGCCGGGGCGGCGTCATTCATCGGGTTCGCATCGACCACAACCGGCGCGTCCGGATTGGCTTCCTTCGCGACCACGGTTTCGGCCCCTGCAATGGCCGCGATCGGCGTCGTCGGCTCGGCTTCTGGCTCGGGCACGCTGCTTTGCCGCAGTGCCAGCAGACAGACAACGATGATACCCAGGCCCAACACCAATACGCCGCCGCCACCGATGGCGCCGGCCAGCACAAGCGGCGTATAAATGGGATCCCACAGGGCTTTTTTGCCGTCATCCGTTGCCGATTTTCCAGCCGCCGCCTCTGCTTCCGTGCGGAGGCGGCGCGCGATACGGCCGCGCGTCTTGATCGAAAATGGCTCAACCGGTTGCACCGGCTGCACGGCCGTGGTGGCGTCGGGAATGAGAACGGCTCGCACCGGGGGTTCATCAGGCTCCTTGGCAGTGACCTCTTTGGCAGCAGCCGGTTGTTGCGTGGCGGCGTCGGGCCCTTTCTTCCACTTCTCCTTGCGGGGTTCCTTTAACGATGCTGGGTCGGGCGCTGTATCCTGATTGGCCTTCGTGCCGGCCGCGGTCGCAAGCTGCTTTGCGAGCGCGGCGAATTCCAACAGCAGCTTGTCCATCGTGGCTGGCCGCTGCTTGAGATCTTCGCTCATCAAGCTGCGGCAGAGGGCGACGATCTCTGGCTGAATCCCGGTCGTCGCTTGAAGCAGCGTGCTTGCCGCCGCCGCATCCTTCGCTGCCTTGCCCGTCAACAGAAAGCACAGCACGCTACCGATCGAATAGACATCACACGCGACGTCGGCAATGTCGCCGTCGCCGCGCAGCTCCGGCGCTTGAAAGATCACTGCAGCCAGCGACGCCGTTTCGACAGACTCGTCCGCGTCCTCCGTTTCGGGCTTGGCCCCAAGGCCCGTTTGCCCGATTTCCAGAATCTTGATCGTGCCCGAGAAATCGCGGAGCAGATTCGCGGGCTTCAAATCGCCGTGAACGACGCCGTTTGCATGTGCGTGAGCCAAGCCCTCCGCCGCCTGCCGTACGTAGTCGAGCGCCTGCTCGGGCGGCAGGCGGCCGGAGCGCTCAATTACTTCTTCGAGCGTCTGGCCATCGATGTACTCCATCACGACGTAATGACCGATGCGGTCCTGGTTCACGTCATAAACGTGGCTGACGTTGCGATGGTCGAGGCTGCAGGCATTACGTGCGGAATCGAGGAACTGCTTCACCGCTTCGGAGTTGGAAGCCAACCGCCGGGCAAGCACTTTGAGCGTGTGCCGACGCCCCATCTGCGCATGCTCGGCCAGATAAACGCGTCCTGTCGGCGAAGCGCCAATTTGATCGAGCAGCCTGTAGTTGCCGACCATCAGCCGGTGGTAGCCGTTGATGAGCTGCTCCGCCTGCCACCGCGTGAGCAGACCACTTTTGACCAGGTCGCGGGCCAGAGCCTTGGGCTCGCCGGCCTTGCCTGCCGCGTCGCGGACTTTACCTAGTGCATCGGCCGTGAGCAGGCCGCTCTTTTCGATCGCGCCGATAAGCGCTTCAACGCTGGCTACCGGCGTCAGCGCTGCCATAGCTGCCCTGCGAAAGTACAAAGAGGACTCGTGCCGACCACATTCACTTCAGTAGCCGCACTTGAAAACGACCTATTGATTCTGGCCTCGTGCGGGGCAAACTGCAACCGCGCGGGCGAACACATTACTTCTTTCGCTGGTACGCAACCAGGTATAGCGACGTGCCTTTTTCGGTGGCGAAGGCTTCCGGATGCTTTTGGCCGGACAGGTCATAGCAAATTCGTAGCTTATCGCCTTCGAGCTCGTAGATGGCCAAGAATGTCTTGCCCGCGTTGGGGCCTCCCTCGCCGCCCGTGATCGTCATGCGGCCCGGCCGCATCGACGAATCGACCTTGCACGTCCCTTTGTCCGGCCGGCCGTTGGCGACGACTTCATAATTGTCGCCCGCAATCGTCAGCGTGACGGTCAACGGCAGCGCCTGACCCGCCAACTCCGTTTTCACTGCGGTCCAAGTCCCCTGAAGAGCCTTGGGGTCTTGCGGGCCATCCCCGCGCGACTGGCCAATCAAGACGATGCATAGCAGGCCGGCAACAACTAGCTTCGTAATAGCCAAACTGCGCATGGGAGATGCTCTCGTGAATAAGACGCCATCACAAATTTAGAACGTCACGTCAAACGAAGCATACTTGCCGCTCGCCCCAATTGCAGCCACCTGGGCCTCGCGAATGTGGCCACTCATCGCCTCGGCAATCGCAGCCAGCAGTCGATCCAGCTCGGCTGGTGATCCTTCGGCGACCAGTTCGACCCGGCCGTCGTCCAAATTGCGGACAAACCCGGTCACGGCATGCTGCTGAGCGATGCGCCGCGCCGTGTAGCGAAAACCGACCCCCTGCACCCTGCCGCTATAGAGGACGCGTCGAGCTTCGATGCCGTCAGCAGTCATTAGCGATTAAACAAAAACGCCGGACTGTTAATGAGGGCCCACGCCAGGTCCTGAATGCCCAGCGCGCGGGCATTTTTCATCTGGTCGCCTGCTGACTTCACCGCGGCCGCCAGCCGCGTCAAATCCGCGTCAATCGAGCGATGGTATTCAGTGATCGCCGCCTCTTGATCTGTCGTCCGTTCGTCCTTCGGCACCGCCAGCGCCGCTGCCACGGCCTCCGGCAGCTTCGGCCGATTTAGCGGCTTCTCGCCATCGGTCACGCACAGTCGGAACTTGCCGAGCACGTGCTTGCCATCAGTGTATTGCTGCGAGATAGTAATCGTCACGATACGCTCATCGCCACTGGCATCTTCCTTGACCTCGAACAAGGCCTCATGGCTTTTGCCGAACTGTGGCGAAACCGCCCAACCTGTTTGCTCGTTGCCATCTATCGCGCCGGTGGCCGGAAAGTTGTCCTGACTGAAATCGGCCGACGCATTTTCGAGCGTCAGCGCCTTGGACTGCGACGGATCGCTCGTGGCAGCGACGCTAATCTTCAGCTCGCTAACAACGAAATTGCCGTTCGGAGCGCGGCCGGGACCTTTGCCCGGCAGCGACGCATCAGAGATTGCTTCGAGCTTGAATCCGGTGATCTCTTTTAGCGATAGCGGTGCAGTGATCGTATAAACGTCTTTCGCGAGCGTTCCGCTGACGAGGATCGACTTGTCGTCTTGCTTGGCAAACGTCGCACCCGCGGCTGACTTCACTTCACTCGGCTCTAGCGGCTGCCAGACTACCGGCTTACCGAGCGACGCTTCCCAAGCGGCCTGCTTTTCCGGAAGCTGCTTTTCGTAATCAGCTAAAGCCGCGACAGCCTTGGAGTGATCTTCCGCAGCCGCCTTCATGGCCTCCACGCCGAGCTTCAACTCGGCGGCTGTGGGCTTGCGGGCCAGAAACCGCATGAACACTTCGTCGATCAGCTTGGCGTCGTCCTTCTGTTTGGCAGCGAGCTGATTCAACTCGCTGGCCGCGTCGCCCAGTGCATCGGCCACGGTCGGCCCATTGATCAGCTTCAGAATTGGCCCGAGCACCATGCCGCTGGAGCGCTCACATTCGCAAGCCGATTCGCGCACCGGTTTTCCAAAGTCTTCCAGGAACGGAACCGAGATGCCCGCGTCGGGCAACTGTGCCGCCCGGAAGCCGGCGGGCACGCCCGGCAGTTTTTCGGTCGCGCCCGTGGCGACAAAAATCGCGTCATACAGCGCCTCGGCCGGCAGTCGCCGCGGAATCGCGTGACTGTAGTTGATCGTGTCGTCTTCGTTCCACTTGTTCGACGCAACCGAAAGCTGATACGTCCGCGACTTGCAGATCGTGCGCACAATGTGCTGCGCGTTGAAGCCGCTCTCGATGAAATCTATCGTCAGAGCATCGAGCAGCTCAGGATTGGTCGGTGGATTGCCCGCGCGAATGTCATCAATGGGCTCAATGATGCCGACCCCGAACAGGTAGCCCCACAGCCGATTCACATAGCTCTTCGCGAAGTACTGGTTGTCCTTCGAAGCGATCCAGTCTGCAAGTTGAGTACGACGAGAGTCCGTTGTACGAGGCTCTCCCACCCCCGCGCGCTGCAGCGTATACGGAAACGACGGCGTAACCACTTGGCCCGTGCGATCATGCTTCACATCGCCGCTGCCGATGTCATAGACCACCTCCACCAGCGGCACCGCGCCTTCCACGGCTGTGCCGCCGATCTTCTTGCCGTCGAACTCTTTCATCTCCTTGCGGCCGACCTGCGCAAAATACTGCGATAGGTGGTAATACTGGTCCTGCGTCCAGCGCTCGAACGGGTGATCGTGGCACTTGTTGCAATTGAAGCGCACTGCCAAAAACAGGTGCGTGGTGTTCTCCATCAGAGCCGCCGGATCGCGGATGATCTTCCAATAAGCGGCCGGCGGATTTTCGATGTTCGAGCCGCTGGCTGTCAGGATCTCGCGCGCGAACTTGTCGTACGGCTGATTCGCCGCAATTCGCTCCTTGATCCAATTTCGCAGCGCCGCCGCGCCTTCTTCGCCCAGGAACTTGCGGTTGACCTGTAACAGGTCGGCCCACTTGTTCGTCCAATGCTCGACATAATCGCGGCCGCCGATGAGCCGATCGACGAGCGTATCGCGCTTGGCACGGCTCTCGCGTTTATCCGCCAGGAAAGCACGGGCCTGTGCGGCTGTCGGCGGCAGGCCAGTGAGATCCAGATAAGCGCGCCGAACAAATTCTTCGTCACCGCACAAATCGCTAGGGACGGTTTTTACCGACTTGAGTTTCCGATCGACCAACTCATCGATGTAGTTGAACTGCGGACGCTGCTCCCAGGCAAAGCCGCTGCGATCGCCCATGCAGACGATGGTCGTCGCGGCATAGGCGCCTTCATAGCGCACCAGCACCGGCGCTTCGCCGCGGCGCAGCGTGGTCAGCACGCCAGTCGTGTTCGCCTCGATGATTTCAATGTTGCCGCTTTCAATGAACGCCTCGCGCGTCACGTCGCGCGTTGAGCCGTCGGCGTAGATCGCCTGCACCGCGACCTGCTGCTTCATCCCGGGGCGGGGCACAACCGGATTGATCGGAACCACATCGATCTTCGCCACGCGGGAGGACTTCAGGTCGAGCTTCACACCCTGCGAAATCCAATCTCGCACCAGGTCGTAGTAGGGATCGCCGACATTCGTACGCACGCCGCCGACATGCGGAATCGATCCGGTCGCCTTGAGCAGCATCAAGCTCTGATCGGGCGCAGCGCGATTGAATCGTCGCGCACCGATGTCGTCGGTCAATGCCCGATGATCGTATAGCGAGTCATAGCCGCGAAGGGACAGTTTGAAGCCCGCTTTACCTTCCTTCGAGCCGTGGCAGGTACCGGCATTGCACCCCATTCGTGACAGGGTCGGCTGCACGTCGCGCACGAAGCTCACGATATGCGGCTGCGCGACGCCAGAGACAGCAACGGGAATCTCCACCGATTTGCCGCCGAACGAGTAGCTGATTTTGGCCGAGCCATCTTCCTTCGCGCGGATGAGCCCATCGCTGGACACGCTCACCGCGCTGCCGCTAACCGTCGCCTTGGCCATCCGCGTCAAATCGACCGTTTCACCAGAATCCAACTTGCCACTAATCAGCAACTGCCGGTAATCGAACTTATGCTTCAGCTCAACTCTCTGCGGCCGTGCCTCGATCGCGACAACACTCACTCCCTCCGGCAGCTTCTCCTTCGGCGGCTCATCCGCGGCATTCACCGCACAGAGAGCAATCATCAAAACAAAGACAGGCTTGAATAACTTCATAGCGTTTATCCTACCCGCATGTTCCTATTGTCTTCTCTGTGTCTCTGCGACTACGTGCCTCTGCGTTAATTATCTAACGCGCGGCTACTTGCTTCCCGCTGACTTCCACTGGCGTGAATCGCTTGATTAGTTTCCCGTCAGCGGCATCGTAAATGCGCACATCGCCATCGAAGCCACCGGCAGCGACCGTCTTGCCGTCGGGGCTGAAATCCACGGTAAAGATCCCGCCCTCGGGCACCTCGCTCTTCCACACCACCGCTCCATCGGCGGCATTGTAAACACGCACTTCGCCCGTCCCGTCGCTCGAGCTGCCTGCGGCTATATGGCTGCCGTCCTGGTTATAAGCCACTCCGAAGACACGGCCCGGCATCGCAGCAAACTCTTTCAGCAAGTTGGCATTGTCGCCGATCTTCCGCGCCTCGGTGCGGACCATTTTGAAGATCTTGGGCGCGCCGTCTGAGCCACCGCACAGCAGCTCGTCCTTGGTCGGATGCCGATCGACCGCGATCAGGCCGCCCTTGAGCGCGCCGGGCGTAATGCTGGTGAGATTGTCGATAAATCGCTCGGTCTTCACCTCGATTAGCTTCATCGACATGTCGCGACTGACGCTAATCAAGTGATCGCTGTTCACCGAGAAGGTTGTATCGAGCACCCAGTCGTTGTGAGCGCCGCTAAACAGGACCTGTTTGCCTGTCTCAGGATCGAACGCCCGCAGCGTATTGTCGGGGCAGCCGACGGCAACCATCTTTCCATTCGGCGACCAGCTGGCGCCGTAGCAAGTGTCGTAGCCGATCATGATCGACAGTTTCATCTCCCTTTTCTCAACATCCCAAATCTGCAACTCGCCAAATCGGCCCGGCGAGCCGCCGCTCACAGCCAGAAGCTTGCCGTCGGGCGAAAAACGAGCCGATTCAATGCGTTCCGACTGCCCAACGAGCCGCGCCACGAGGCCAGAGCCATCCACTTTGTGCAGCAGCACTTCGTGATAGCCGCTGACAGCCAGCAGATCGCCCTGCGGTGAGTATTCGATCGACTTCAGGACGGGCGGCGCCATGTAAATTGGCGGATGCTCGGCGTCGTACTGCGGCCGATTGCTAGCCGGTGTGTCGTCCTTCGCTCCGAGCTCGATCCAGCGGCGGATTGTCGCGACTTCCGCCTCGCTCAATGGCTTCGCCTCCTTGGGCATGTCGGCCTTGCCGTCCTTGGCCGTGATCTGGGCGATCAAATGGCTCTTCTCAGGCTTCCCCGGCACGACAGCCGCCTCACCGCTCTCACCGCCTTTTAGCAGGCTGGCGAACTCGGTCATTACATACTCGCCGCCACGCTTGGCCGGTTGATGGCATCCGGTGCAGTTCTTGGCCCGCAAAATGGGCAGCACGTCCTTGAAAAAACTGACCTCTCCGGGCTCGGCCGCGAGGCCACGCTGCCAAAGGACGAGAGTGGCAACGATCGCGGCCCATTGAACGCGTGTCATCTGTTCCTCGCGATCGCACAACACCCCGCCGACGCCGCTCGGCAAGAGATACACGAAATCAGGTGGGAGCTGGATTGGCGGGGGCGCTACTTGCCGCGGTCCAGCCGGCCGCAGGTGCCTTTAGCGCCATAGGTCGAATATAGCCAAGCGGCCCAATCAACGCAACGATTTCACCACAGCAGTACAGCCGTTATCTCGTTGCAGCATCAATTGTTAGGCCAAGAAATGAGGTGGGCCCGCAAGCAAGTTCATCGCTTGCGGGCCCACTCCCTATCGAATTTTTCCACCAGCGCTCAGCAGCATTCAAGGAGCTGGTGCGCCTTCCGGCGATTGACCGCGAACACTAATTCCCGCGCCCGGTGCGCCTGCATTAACGCCCGCGCCCACGTTGGCGTTCGCTCCGGCGTTTACCCGCGCGCCCGGCGTAGCGACATTAGCACCAGCGGGGCCGGCATTCACGCCCACGCCCGGTGCTCGAACCGCCGCACCGCCTGGACCGGCGTTGACGCCGACGCCCGGCGCAACAACGGCGGCTCCGGCCGGGCCAGCATTCACGCCGACACCGGGAGCCGACACCGCTGCACCTGGCGTTGACGCATAAGCGCCGGCCGGCGCTGCGTTGTACATTGGCGCAGCGCCGTAATTGCCGTAATTGCTGCCGTAATTCGTGCCGTTTGTATAGCCATTGTTGTAATTGCCGTAATTCGCACGGCGTCGGAGCGGCCAAACGGCATACAGGTCGCTGACCTGTACGATCCCAGCAGCAAAAACCACTAACCAGATCACGTGTCGTTTCCAATTTCCTCGCATTGCACTTCTCCTCCGGGCAGCCGGGGCTGCCCATCTAAAAAGGAACATGGGTTGCTCGCCACAACCCCGGGGGTCACCAATGCAGGCGCGACGGCCGCAAAGTTTATGCCGTCAGCCCGCCTTAACATGCCAGCGGCCTTAGCAGTTCAGTGCGCGGATGCTGCCAGATTTGCACACAGGACGCGGCCGTTTCGAGCATTGCCGGATACGCGTCAAAGGCTGGTTGCAGCGTGACTTAGGTCGGACAAGAGACGTTGGCGCGCAAGTTGCCTAGTAGTCGGCCTCGTGTATTGGTGCGCCGTTTTGGCAGCCAGTCTCCCAAAGCCGCGATCGATGATCGCGGTCCCCACCGGCTCGAACCCAACCAGCCTCTCCGCGACCAGTGGTCGCGGCTTTGAACCACCTTTTCGCTTTCGGAGGAATGCGACGCATGGCGACTCTGACCAAAGAACGCAAATCGACCAAGGCCCAATTGAAGCTTCAGCCGCTCGGCGACCGCGTGGTCGTTCGCCGCGAGGAAGGCGAAGAGCGCACCGCTGGCGGCATCTTGCTGCCTGACGCGGCCAAAGAAAAGCCGACGCGCGGCGTAATCGAGGCCGTCGGCAACGGCAAGCTGCTGGACGACGGCACCCGCGGCAGGCTGCAGGTAAACGTGGGCGACCGCGTCCTGTTCACGACGTGGGCCGGTGAGACATTCAAAGTCGGCGAAGAAGAACTGCTTCTGATGCGCGAGGAAGACATCCTGGCCGTGCTGGATGACTAACAGGTAGGGTGGGCGGTGCCCACCGTCGAGACCATGGTGGGCACAGCCCGCCCTGCTAGAACCACTTCTAGTAGTACTACAACCTTTTAAGTCGGCCGGCGACAACCTGTTTGCCGGCAACTGCTTACATCGAAAACACTTCGGAGAGAAACGAAACATGCCCAAGATTATTGCCTTCGATCAAGAAGCCCGCGAAGCGATCCGCCGCGGTGTCAGCAAGCTGGCCAAGGCCGTCAAAGTCACGCTCGGTCCCAAGGGCCGCAATGTGATTCTGCAAAAGAGCTTCGGCTCGCCGACTGTCACCAAGGACGGCGTCACCGTCGCCAAGGAAATCGACCTGGAAGACGTCTATGAGAACATGGGCGCTCGCATGGTCCGCGAAGTCGCCAGCAAGACGAGCGACGTCGCCGGCGACGGCACGACGACCGCGACCGTTCTGGCCGAAGCCATCTTCAACGAAGGCCTCAAGGCCGTCGTCGCTGGCGTTAACCCGGTGCAGATGAAGCAAGGCATCGAACAGGCTGTCACCGACATCAGTGAAAAGCTGACCAAGATGTCGATCAAGATCAAAGAGAAGAGCGAGATGGCGAATGTGGCCAGCATCGCCGCCAATAATGACCCCGAAATCGGCAAGCTGCTGGCAAACGCCATGGAAAAGGTCGGCAAGGACGGCGTCATCACCGTCGATGAGGGCAAGAGCCTGCAGACCGAGACTGAATGGGTCGAAGGCATGCAGTTCTACCGCGGCTACCTGTCGCCCTACTTCGTCACCGATCCCAACACGATGGAGGCGGTGCTCGAAAATCCCTACATCCTCGTCTATGAGAAGAAGCTCACGCAGATCAAGGAGCTGGTGCCGCTGCTCGAAGCTGTCGTGCAGCAGAGTCGGCCGCTCTTGATCGTCTGCGAAGAAGTCGAAGGCGAGGCCCTGGCCACGCTGGTCATCAATAAACTCCGCGGCACGTTCAATTGCTGTGCGGTGAAGGCCCCCGGCTACGGTGATCGCCGCAAGGCGATGCTCGAGGACATTGCGATCCTTTGCGGCGGCCAGGCGATCTTCGAGGCGCTCGGCGTGAAGCTCGAAAGCCTCACGCTCAACGATCTGGGCCGCGCGAAGAAGGTGATCATCGACAAGGACAATACGACGATCATCGAAGGGGCCGGCAAGGGGGACGACATCAAGGGTCGTATTGCTCAGCTCCGCCGCGAGATCGAAGCCAGCACGAGCGACTACGATCGCGAGAAGCTCGAAGAGCGGCTGGCGAAGCTGTCTGGCGGCGTGGCCAAGGTCAACGTCGGCGGCGCGACCGAAAGCGAAGTGAAAGAGAAGAAGGCCCGCGTCGAAGACGCCCTGCACGCGACCCGCGCGGCCGTGCAAGAAGGCATTCTGCCCGGCGGCGGCGTCGCCCTGCTCCGCGCCTCGTCGCAAGTGAAGCCCGACGGCCTCAGCCACGACGAAACGGTCGGCTACAACATCGTCATCCGTTCGTGCCGCGCTCCGCTCACCATGATCGCGGAAAACGCCGGTCAGGACGGCGGCATCGTCTGCGAGCGAGTCATCGAGAGCAAAGGCAACCAGGGCTTCAACGCTCTGACCAACCAGTACGAAGACCTCGTGAAAGCCGGCGTCATCGACCCGACGAAGGTCACGCGCACGGCATTGGCCAACGCCGCTTCGGTCGCCACGCTGCTGCTCACCAGCGATGCCCTCATCGCCGAGAAGCCCAAGGACGACCACGGTAAGAAGAAGGCCGGCCACGGTGGCGATTACGATATGTACTAATTGCCCGTGGGGCAGGCCTCTGGCCGGCCAAAGCGGCGAAGGGCACCGCCGCGAAGCGGTGGTCTTGTCGTGGTTTCGGAACACACAGTGAACACCGCCGACCTCACCGGTCGGCGGTTTTTTTGTTCTGGTTACCGCCGCCGCGTCGATTGCACGGCGACATCGGCGGCTAATAGGCCCAGCACTTCGTCTGTGTTCGGGGCAGGCGCGGCTGACATCGTTACAGGTAGCGGCGAACTTTCACCTTCATTAGCGCCAAACGAGTTGAGGTAGATGATCACCCGGGATAGATCCTTCGGGGCGACGACGCCATCGCTATCGACATCACCGTAAGGCCCGCCGCCGCGGCCGTCTTTCGGGACATCGGTCGCGCCGAAACCATTGAGAAACGAAATGAGTGCCGTCAGATCGTTCGGCGCAATTTGATTGTCGCCGTTCACATCTTCCGGCTTGACCGCATTGTGCCAAACATGCGTCTTCGTGATCTCGACCGTGAACCTGTGCGTCGCACTCGTGTCAACGCCGCCATTGTCGGTGCCGCCACCATCCATTAGCTTCACGATGACCAAGGCAGCGCCGATCACATTGGGAACCGGCACGAACGTTAGATCGCCGGTCGAGACATCGATTGCCGGATCCACAGCAAAGAGCGGCTTATTGTTGATGCTGGCCAAGACGTGAGTTTCGACGATGAATTGCAGCTTCTGAGTGGATTCGTCGGAGGGGCCAGCCGAGATGTTCGTGGCCCAGGCGTGAATTGAAGTCGCGCCGTCCTCGTCCTTGCTACTGGCGACGGCTCCGATGGCGAATGTCGGCGGGGTGTTGACAGCCGTGAGGATCAGATCGTTGTTGTCGCCACCCGCATAGTTGACAGCGTAGGCCCCGGCTTGGGGGCCCGTTGCAATCACAAGCAAGTTGCCGCTGAGGTTGTCGAAGCTGCCAGCGATGGCGTCGGCACCGTCATTGCTGATAAGCGTGAACTGATTGCCGATCGCGTGGGCCAGCGTACCTGACAGGGCCAGATTGACGCCCGTCAAATCGATGTGACCGACGATGTTGAGCTGATCGTACTGTGTATCGGCCGTTAGCTCGTTAACGGCCAGGACAAGATTCGTGCCGCTGGCGAACGACAGGTTGCCGCTGGCGCCCAAGTTCACATCGACGCCCGCGTGCGGAAAGCTCACACCCGCGCTGGCCGGCGCGATGGTCAAATTACCGCCACCCGTGTTGATCAAACCACCGCTGAAGCTAATTGCACCGCCGCTGGCCAAAGCCATGTCCGTCTTGGTCGCTCGCGTAATGTCGCCGCTGATCGTGATCGGGCCGCTATCGGCCGCCCCGATCTGCAGTGCGCCGGCCGTAATTAAGTCCAGGCCCGCATCGGGCAAGCCGAGCGTCGCCGGATCGGAATTGTTCGTGGTTCCCAGGTCAATCGGCTTATTGATGGCCAGCGGCTGAATAATGACGGTTCCCGTGCCGGCGTTCAGCGTCAGGTTCGCGGGATCGAGGAACATTGTGTCGCCGCTGAGCGTGGTGGATGGGCCAGCAACGGAAATGCTAGCCGATAATCGCAGGCCATAACCGACTTGATTCCCGTTAACGCCGCCGCTCCCGCTCATGGCCAAGTGGCCCGCTCCGGTAATCTGAATTGCCGTGCCACTCACCAAATTGATGCCAGCGAATGTATTTGCTACGGCCGTAGATGCACTGCCGGTAATGGAAACGTCGCCATCAACGGATGCGATGGTCGTGCCTGCCGTTTCAATCCGAGCGCCATTGTTATTCGATGGGCCTGCCCCGCCGGCAGTTCCTGTAATTGAAATTTTCCCCGCCGACGGCCCGGTGCCGGTGGACGTGAGTTGCGAACCGCCAAAGATAATGACCCCGGGACAAAACGACCCGCTTGCTGTCGCTCCGCCGCTGCCGGTCAAAGTGATATCGCCATCGACTGTGGTCACGGTCGAAGCATAGACCTCAACGCCGCGGGCTGAGTCAGTACCCGCTCCGCCGCTTCCCGTGAGTGAAATATCGGCAGCGGTAGCACCGACTCCCGTAGACTTCACTTGGCCGCTGTTGAGCACAATGATGCCGCGGTTAAGCGTTGTGGTGCCGTTGCCGCCATAACCCGTGATTTCAATGTTGCCGACCACCGACTCTACGTCCGCACCGATTCCCTCGACGGCTACACCATCATTATCCGACGTGCCAACTCCGCCTGTGCCATGAATCGTGATCTTTCCCGCGCCAGGCAAGCTTGACGTCGAG
>Ga0170475_117912768_pt1 | contig 16977 bp, 15 predicted proteins | sample Soicark_Litter_5_FD_111474 | JGI IMG/M metagenome (GOLD analysis project Ga0170475, IMG submission 111474) | Avena fatua rhizosphere microbial communities from Hopland, California, USA. Combined Assembly of 48 SPs
GACGACCTCGTTGATACCGTTCAATCTCGGCCGCGCTGTGCTCGAGGGAGATGCGAGTCAAAATCTGGCTTTACGTCCGGGCGACGTGGTGACGATTTTCTCGAAGGTGGACATCCAGGTGCCAGTGGCCAAGCAGACGCAGTATGTGCGGCTCGAGGGCGAGCTCGTGACGCCCGGCGTCTACCAGATCCTGCCCGGTGAGACCCTGAGGCAACTGCTGGTCCGAGTGGGCGGCCTGACGGCGACCTCTTACCTGTATGGCGCCGAGTTCACACGCGAATCAGTCCGGGTTCAACAGCAGAAGCGTCTGCAAGAATCCCTTGATCGCCTTTCGGCGGAAGTCGAGCGCAACGCGGCAACGCGCGCACAGAGCGCGCCGGAGGCTGCTGGCCAGGCGGTGGCGCAAGCCGAAACGCAACGTCGCCTCCTCGAGCGGTTGCGGGAGATCAAAGCGACCGGTCGCGTCGTGCTCGAAATCCCGCCTGACGCAACCCGCGTCGCGAGCGTTCCGGATATCCCGCTCGAGGACGGAGACCGTCTTGTCGTGCCGGTGAAACCGGCCACGGTGAGCGTGATCGGCGCGGTGTACAACCAGAACACATTTATATTCGAGCCTGGCAGACGCGTCGGCGACTATCTCCAGAACGCGGGTGGAACGACGCGTGATGCGGACACCGGTCGCGTCTATGTCGTGCGCGCCGATGGCTCGGTCTCGGGCAAGGCCTCGGGTTCGCTCTTTACGGCGTACACCAGCGAGCGCCTCGAAGCCGGCGATACCGTCGTGGTGCCGGAGAATCTCGAACGCTATCGCTTCACGCGGGAGCTGAAGGACTGGTCGCAGATCTTCTACCAGTTTGCGCTGGGCGTTGCGGGATTGAAGGTATTGCGTGATCTGTAAGCCATGACCGAACCCGTTTCCGCAGATCAGCAAACTCGCACACGTGTCATGGACGCTCCGGCCGAAGATCGTACCGGCCCGAGAGAGGTGGATCTTCTCGATCTGCTGATCGTCCTGGCGCGACACAAGAAAATCGTGTTCGGTCTGCCGCTCCTTGCGGGGATCCTCGCCGTCGGCATCACGCTGTCGATGCGGGACGTGTATACCGGGAGTGCGAGAATCCTCCCTCCTCAGCAGAATCAGTCCGCCGCCTCGCTCATGCTTTCTCAGCTGAATTCGATGACGGGAGGGGTAGGCGGCGTCGTCGGCGGCGCGCTGCCGGTCAAGAGTCCAAGCGACCTCTATATCGGCATGCTCAAGAGCCGTACGGTCGCGGACGCTTTAATCGCGCGCTTCGATCTACGGAAGCGATACGAGCAGAACCTGCAGAGCGGGGCACGTGGAAGGCTCGAAGGCAGAACGACGATCACCGCGGGCAAGGAAGGGATCATTCTGGTCGAAGTCGATGATTACGACCCCAAGTTCGCAGCCGCTCTGGCCAACGGTTATATCGACGAGCACATGAAGCTCACGCAGGTGCTGGCAGTAACCGAAGCGTCGCAGCGCCGCCTGTTCTTCGAGCAGCAGCTCAACCGCGCCAAGGAGAATCTCATCCAGGTGGAGGACGCCGCGAGACGGTCTCTGCCGGGCGGACTGGTCAAGGTAGACGACCAGGGCCGTGCGATGGTCGAGACGACGGCTCGCCTCCGAGCACAGATGTCCGCCAAGGAAATACAGATCGGCGCGATGCGCAGCTTTGCGGCGGAAGATAATCCGGAACTGCACCGGACGGAGAGGGAGCTCGATGCAATGAGGCGCGAGCTTGCGCGGCTGGAAGGCTCGGGCTCGGCAGCGGCCACGGGGGACGCGAACTCGGGCGGGAAAGGGCTCGACAATCTGCGTTTGCTGCGTGACCTGAAGTACAACGAGCTGCTCTACGAACTGCTCGCCAAACAATACGAGGTGGCGCGAATCGACGAAGCGAAAAATTCGGCGCTGATCCAGGTGCTGGATGCAGCCGTCGAGCCCGACCGCAAATCGAAACCGAGACGCAGCATACTGGTATTGCTCTGGACATTCGCGGCGCTCGTGCTCGCGCTCGTGTGGGCCGCCATTGCGGAAAGCCTCTCCCGAGCGAAAGCTGATCCGCACCGCGCGGCCCGCATGAGCGTGCTGAAGCGCTCCATCAGTTTGCGCCGTTGAGGCGCCGCATTCGCCGCGCCTGGTCGCAGCGCCGGGCGTGCGACTGAATGGCAGATCTCCATGATCGAGAACACCGACGATTACGTGTCCCTGATGACCGCGCGCGCGCGCGGTCGTCTGCCGGATATGGGTTGCGCGCTGCGCGTTGCCGAGCTGATCGCGGAGATGTCGCCGCGGACGAGCACGGTGGATGGCCGTATAAGCGTTCTGGACGTCGGCTGTGCCACGGGACACTTTCTGCGCACGTTCATCCGGCGTGCCCTCCCGCTTCGCAAGTACGTGGGCCTCGAGATCGATCCGGCCATGGTTCGGGCGGCCAACGAAGTCTGGCGCGAGGAGCTCGGCTCGGGCGCGGCCGAATTCATCAACGCGGACCTGGAGCACTTCGCCGGCGGACAGACGTATGATCTCGTGATCTGCGTCAACGCGTTCATGTACTTCGCTTCCGCAAAAACGGCTCTCACGAAGCTCATGCGAGCTGCACGGCACCGCGTCATCATCCGCAGCTATTTCACAGAGTCGACTTACAGGATCGTCCGCGCGCAGACCACCCGCAACCACGACAAGTCTCAGGTGGACGAACTCGCCGCGTTCGACGATGCCGGCAATATCCTGTGCTACGACTTCTGGAACATGTACAGCTTCACGTACATGGAAGCGCTCGTGCGCACGATCGAGCCGAAGGCGCGCGCCGAGTGGATCGAAGACAACAATGTGCTGAGCAGCCTGGAAGAGGAGCGCAAGCTCAACCTGCAGAAACGCGGCGCCACCGAGCTGCTGGGCCGGTACGAGGTGTCCTATCCTTTTATACTGCCTTGGAAATATCTGTCTATCGACGTGAGCGCCGCCTGACCCGAGCCTCGTGCAAGCTTGCGGCTCCCATCCTTATGCCACTGCCCTTGTCAACCGATCGCCTGACCATCCAACGCTTCGGCCAGACCCACCTGGATGATCCGAACTACCTGCACTGGCTCTCGGACAAGGAAAACCTGGTCTCGCTGAATCTCGTCGATTATCAGCTGAAGCCGGTTACCCAGGAGAAGCTCGCCGTTTATTACAGGAGCTTCGCCGACAATCCGCATAATCTGCTGTTTGCCGTATCGACGCGGGAACCCGAAACGTTTATCGGTACCGCGACGCTCCGCGAGATCGGTTATGGCGGGCTGCTCGATCTCGGCATCCTGATCGGGGAGAAGAGTGTGCGCGGCCGCGGCTTCGCGCGGGAGGTGATCGGCTGTCTGGTGCGGTATGCTTTCGATGAGCTCAAGGCCCGCAAGATCTGCTCGTCGTTCGGAGACGACAATTTCGCGGTGCTGCTCGCATTCCTCAAGAACGGTTTCAAGATAGAAGGCCTGCAACGACAGCAAATGCTCACGCTGGAAGGAGCGCTGCGCAATCGATACATCGTCGGGATTCTGCCCGGCGATCTGGCCTGAGCCTGTCACACCAGCTTCTCCCTCGTTCTCCATCAAAGCCGCGTTCGTCGAAGCAAATGGATGCTCCCCACGTAATCTTCTGCAAGAAGTGCCTTACCCCGAACAGCAGGCCGCGCGTCAGCTTCGACGACGAGGGTGTGTGCAACGCCTGCCGTAATGCCGAGGAAAAAGCGACGATCGACTGGGATGCGCGCAAGAACCAATTTCTGCAACTCGTCGCTCCGCTTCGCGAGCGCCGCGGCAGCAGCAGCGGCTACGACTGCGTGGTTCCATGGAGCGGCGGCAAGGACAGCAGCACGATCGCATACAAACTGAAATTCGAGTTCGGCCTCAATCCGCTTCTGGTGACGTATTCGCCCATGATCCCGAACGAGATCGGCCACCATAACCGGGAAGAGATGGTACGGCTCGGCTTCGATCACCTCTTCTTTCGGGCGAACCAGAAGGCGCTGCGACACCTCGCGAAACGTTTCTTCGTCGAACGGGGCAATCCGAAAGTGGCATGGGATGCTGGCATTAACGCCGTGCCGCTGCAGGTCGCCGTGAACTACAAGATCCCGGTCGTCTTCTACGCGGAGCACGGCGAAAGCGAGTACGGGGGACGCGTGCTCAGCGAGGAACACCGCCGCACCAGGGACTTCACCGAAGTTCTGGAAAATTATGTCGGCGACGATCCGCGAAACTGGGTGGATGATGTCGTGACCGAAGACGACCTCGCCCCGTACGTCTATCCGCCTCTGGAGCAGATCGAAATCCTGGGTGTGAAGGCCTTCTACTTCGGCTACTTCTTCCGCTGGTCGATGTACGAGAATTATCTCTACATCAGGGACAAGATCGACTTCCGTACGAACGTAAAGGGCAGGACCGACGGCACGTTCACGAACTACGACAGCCTCGACGACAAGATCGACAATCTGTACTACTACATGCAGTTCATCAAGTTCGGCTTCGGACGCGCAGTGCGCGATGCTTCCCGTCTGATCCAGAACGGCCACATGACGCGCGAGGAAGGGCTCGAGCTCGCACGCAAGTACGACGACGAATTCTGCTACGAGCATTTTGCTGAAGTGCTCGGGTATCTGGATCTCACGCGCGATGAATTCGACCGTATCGTCGACCAGCATCGGAACCCCGAGATCTGGAGAAGGATCGGCAGCCGGTGGGTGCTGCGCAACCCGCCGCAATAACCGTTTCCATGCTGGCTATCGTCGATTACGGGCTGGGCAATCTCAGATCGATCTGTGCCGCTCTCGAACGGCTCGAAGTGGCCTATGCCTGTACGTCCGACAAGGAGACGATCGGGAAGGCAGACGGTCTGATCTTGCCGGGCGTCGGCGCGTTCGGAGACGGCATGAACAATCTTCGACGGCTCGGGCTCGCCGAGCTGCTGGGCGACCTCGTCGTCGAAGGCAAGCGCCCGGTCCTGGGCATCTGTCTCGGCTTCCAGCTCATGGCGCGCGAAGGCCATGAATTCGGGCACGCGCCGGGGCTGGGCTGGATCGAGGCGGCCGTACTTCCGATGAGCAGGGTGGACGAGAGCGTGCGCATTCCGCACGTCGGCTGGAACGACTGCACGCGCACGCGGCAGAGTCCGCTATTCGACGAAATTCCGGAGAACGCGCTCTTTTATTTCACGCATAGCTATCATATGCAGTGCTCCGACGAGCGCGATGTCGTTGCCATGTCGGACCACGGTCTGCCTTTTGTCGCCGCTGTTCAGAAGGGAAACATATTCGGTACGCAGTTCCATCCCGAAAAGAGTCAGTGGCACGGCCTTTCACTGTTGCGTAATTTCGCGGCCAAAGTCGTCGCATGCTGAGAAAGAGAGTCATAACCGTCCTGACGTTCAACGACGGCGTCCTGTTTCGCAGCAAGCTGTTTACGCCGGACTACCGATACACGGCGAACTTCGTGGATGCCTGGTCGATCGATGAGATCGTGCTGCTCGACATCAGCCGCCCGGAACGCCGCAATCCAGAGCTGTTTTTCACGGTCGTCGAGGATTTCAGCAGAAAATGTTTCGTGCCGCTGTGCGTCGGGGGCGGCGTGCGCAAGCTGGAGGATTTCAAGGTGTACCTGGACCTCGGCGCAGACAAGATCGCGATCAACACGGCCGCGATCGAAGATGCCACTCTGATCACTCGAGCCGCAACCCGCTTCGGCAGCCAGTGTGTCGTGGTCTCGATCGATGCCCGGAAGGAAAGCGCCGGGTATCGTGTTTACAAAAACTGCGGGCGCGAAGCGACCGAGTGGCAGCCGGAAAACCTCGCGCGGAGGGCTGAAGAGCTCGGCGCCGGTGAGATACTCCTGACCTCTATCGAGCGGGACGGCTCGCTCGAGGGCTACGACAACGCGCTGAACCGCAGGGTGGCGGACAGCGTGGCAATTCCGGTGATCGTGTGCGGCGGGGCAGGGAAATGGCAGGACTTCGTGGACGGCTTCAGGATCGGCGGGGCCGACGCGGTCGGGACGACGAATATCTACCATTTCACCGAGACCAGCATCAGAAGCGCCAAGCAGTATCTTTCGAAGCATGAAATCAGTGTCCGCGCGTGATGTACCCTGAGCGTTCGATGCAGAGCCCATCAGCGAATTATCGGAATTATCCGTGCGACCTTTGCGGCGCGGACGAACCGATCGAGATTCCTTACTGCCGTCTCTATACGGGCGGCCAGCCTATCCACATCTGCGGCTCGTGCGGGTTCGTGTACGTGCGGGCGCGGCGTTCGTCGCAAGAGATCGCGAGGATTTGGACGGAAGAGATCTATGGCGGCGTGTATACCGCCATAAAGAACCCCGCGATGATGTCGCGGCAGACGTTCGTCGCAGAGTTTCTGGCCTCTCGCGTCGATCTCAGGGGGAAGAATGTGTGCGACATCGGGGCGGGCGAGGGCTTCTTCCTCAATTACCTCAAGGATCAGTACGACGCAACAACGCTGGGTATCGAGCCCTCGCCCGGTAACTGCGCGCGCCTTGAGACACTGGGCATTCAGTCTTACGCCGGGACGATCGAGCAGTTCTGCTCGGAGCCGGCGCGTCGCGAGTATCGCGCAGACGTCGTCTCGATCATGTGGACGCTCGAGAACTGCCTGTCTTGCCTCGATATGCTCAAGGGCGCTGCGGCATTGCTGCCGGCGGGCGGGCATATCGTGGTGGCGACCGGGAGCCGTATCCTGGTGCCGTTCAAGAAGCCGCTGTTCATGTATTTCTCGCACACGCCCGCGGATACCCATTGCTTCCGCTTCAGTGCGAATTCACTTCAGGCCGCGCTTGCCAGGACCGGCTTCAAGACCGTTGCTACGAACCGTTACATCGACAACGATATTCTCTGCGTGCTTGCCGAGAAGGTGGGCGCTGCAGAACAACTCGTGACGAAGAAGGATCATCCGCTGGAGGTTCTATCGTTCTTCGAGCGTTGGCATCAGGATTCGTTGCACTACCTCAGGGACTACGCCGAGTGACTGTGACTGCGACAGGCGATAACACCGTTCCTCGACCGAAGGTTTCCGTGTACGTTGTTTCCCACAACTACGGAAGATTCCTGGGCGAAGCGATCGAGAGCGTGCTGCGCCAGCATTACGAAAACTGGGAGCTGCTCGTCATCGACGATGGCTCCACCGATCATACGCCTGACGTCGTCCAGCTCTATGTCGGAGATCCGCGGGTGAGGGCCTACCGGACGGAGGGCATCGGACTGCCGTCCGTCTGCAATCTCGCGCTGCGTGAATCGCGCGGCGAATACATCATGCGCCTCGACGGCGATGACGTGCTCGACGAGAACGCCGTGTTCGTGCTGCTGAGCTATCTGGAGCGACACCCGGATCTTGCGCTCGTTTTCCCCGACTACTATCTGATCGACGAGGGCGGCGAGATCTTCGCGCACGAGCGCCGGCAGAAGATAGCGGAGGCGAGCCATACGCTCGACATGCCGCCAAACGGCGCATGCATGCTGATACGCAAGTCCGTGCTCCAATCGGTCGGCGGCTATCGCGAGGATCTGAGTGCGCAGGATGGCTTCGATCTCTGGTCGAAGATTCGCAACAGCCACAAGACGATGAACGTCAACCTGCCGCTGTTCTATTATCGCCGGCACGGAAGCAATCTGACCAACGGGTCTTATCGCATCCTCGCGGCGCGGCGGCAGATCAAGAGAGATGCCATAGCGTCCGATCTCGAACGGTTCCGGCCGCTTCTCGCGGTGATTCCCTGCCGCAGAAACTACGATTTCCGTTCCGATCTGTGGTCCGTCGAACTCAACGGGAAGAGTCTTCTCACGAGAAAGCTGGAGATGTGCGTGAGATCGCCCCTGTTCGACAAGATCATCGTCGCGTCGGACACCGATGCGGTGCTTCCCGCGCTGCGCCGTTTCGACGACGCGCGCGTCGAGTTCTTCATGCGCGATACGTCCGAAACGCTTCGTTCCCGCAGTATGGTCGGCACGCTGGACCGCGTTGTCCGACGCTTCGACCCCGAGTACAGGGGCTTAACCGTTCTTTGCTACGTCGCGTCGCCGTTCGTGACGCTCGGCTCGCTGGAAGAAGCCGTCTGCACGCTGGTGTTCAACGATGCCGATAGCAGCGTCGGAGTGGAAGAGATAAAGGAACCCGTGTTCTGCAGGACGCCCTTCGGATTGAAGGCCGTCAATTCGGTCAATGGGTTCCGGACGGACTTCGACTTCGCGTATCGCGAGGCGAACATCGCCATTGCGACGAGGAACAGGAATTTCCGCTCCGGCTCGCTCGCCGGGGCATCCCCGATCAACTTCGTCGTTGCGCAGGAAGAGAGCTTCTTCATCGATTCCGAAAAGAAACTTCGAATCGCTCACATACTCGATGCGCAATGAGCGGCATAGGAACGGTGGTCTCGGCCAGGACCGCTTCGACACGGCTTTTCGGAAAGGCGCTCCTGCCGCTCCATGGTGTTCCAATGATCGAGTTTCTGCTGGAACGCATCAGGGACACACGACTCGGCGGTCAGGTAATCTTTGCAACCACCCGGCGAGCGGATGACGACACACTCGCTGCCCATGTCGCGGCGCTGGGCATCGCGGTGTTCCGCGGAGCCGACGCAGACGTCGCGGGTCGCCATGTCGGGGTTGCCCAGGCCTTCGGTCTCGATTGGATCGTGCGCGTGACGGGGGATTGTCCGTTCGTGGACGCGGCGAGCCTCGATTTCTGCCTCGCGCAGTGGAATGCGCTCGAAGAGACGGACCTCATTTCGACGAAAGGCGTATTCCCGGTCGGTATCGACTACGAGCTTTTCTCGGCCGCGACGATCGCTCGTGAATGGCCCCGAATGAGTGAAGAGGAACAGGAGCACCTCACTTTGCGCCTGTACCGTCCCGAGCTCGAATTCATGACGCGACGCTTCGCGAAGCCGCCGTCCTGGCGCCCGACAGAGAGTAAGTACGTGGTCGATACGCCGGAGGATTACGAACGCGCGGTGCGCGTCGTCCGAAAACTCGGCGGCAGGTGCTTCTCGATCGAAGACCTGCTGCAGGTCACGGATGAGTAGTCGTCGATGTGCGGCATAGCGGGGCTCTTTTCGCCGGCCGGCGCCGACACGCAGACCGTGGAGCGCATGGTCGGACGGCTCGTTCATCGGGGTCCGGACTCGGATGGCTACTGGGCGCGCGGCCCCTACGCCGCCGGCATGCGCCGCCTGAGCATTCTTGACGTCGCAGGCGGCGATCAGCCTCTCTATGACGAAACCCGGCGCATCGTGCTGTTCTACAACGGCGAGATCTACAACTCGCCGAGCCTGCGCCGCGAGTTGGAGCGGCAGGGCATCCGCTTCCGCACCCACAGCGACGGCGAAGTCATCTGCCATCTGTATCGCAAGCACGGCCGCAGCGTGTTCGAAATGCTCGACGGCATGTTTGCCATCGCGTTGTGGGATGAGGAGAAGAAGCGCCTCTTTCTCGCCCGCGATTTTCCCGGCGAGAAGCCACTGTATTTCAGCCGTCTACCGGGCGGGGGCATCGCGTTTGCGTCGGAGATTCCGAGCCTGATCGCATGCGAGTATGTATCACGGGAGCTGGATCGCCAGTCGCTCTGGGATTACCCGACGTTTCTCTGGGTGCCGGAACCGGCGACGATCTATCGCGATGTGCGTGCGATTCTTCCCGGCGAGGGCCTGGAAGTCTCCGACAGCGGCGCGAGACCTTTCTCTTTCGGGGACCGCATCGCTACGCCGGTCTTGCCGTTCGAACGTGATGACGAGGCGATTGGTTCCGTGCGGCAGCTGGTCGCGGAGGCGGTTCGCAGTCGACTGCTGTCGGACGTGCCGGTCGGCGCGTTTCTGAGCGGCGGACTCGACAGTTCGATCGTCTGCACGGTTGCGCGGAGCGAGCTGGAGGAACTGCACACGTTCAGCGTCGGTTTCGAAAGCGTCGCCGATCCCTATCACGGCTACTCGGACGAATCCGCCCTCGCCGAAGCGTATGCGCAGGAACTCGGAACGAAGCACACGACCGTGCGTGTTACGGGCGACGATTTTCGCGCGTTGCTCACGCGCTTCTTGAAAGCGGCCGGGCAGCCCTACGCGGTGTCCTCGGGCCTGGGGATACTTGCGATCGCGCGGGCCGCGCACGAAAGAGGGATCAAGGTGCTCTTGTCCGGCGACGGAGCAGACGAGGCGTTCGGCGGGTACTCGTGGTATCCGGCGATCCCACCGAGCTTCACGGTGCGCCCCGCCCCAGGGGACACACTGCGCTTTCTCGACCGCGATGGATCACTCGAGCAGAGAATCGCGCGCGTGGCCGGCTACTCGCCGCAGCTTCGCGCGTGGGCATGGCACTACTATGCGAGCGAGGAAGAGAAGGCCTCGCTCTTCCACCCGGATGTCACGGCCGAAAGCTCGTTGCGCTGGTTTTCGCATGTGCCATTCGAAGAGCCGCTAGACTATCTGCGTCATGACCGCGCGTTCTATTTCCCCTTCGAGATGCTGTCGAAAGTCGACCGGATGACCATGGCTTTCTCTGTGGAGGGTCGTGCACCCTTCGCAGCGCCCGCGGTGCAGAAGTTCGCCGCCAGACTGCCGTGGCAGCAGCTCATTCGGGATGGCCAGCTCAAATGGGTGCTTCGGCAGGCGTTTGCGGGTGAACTGCCGGAGGAAATTGTTTCGCGACCGAAGCACGGCTTCAATGTTCCGATAGACCACTGGCTTCAGGGTGAATGGAACGATCTTCTTCAGGATACGTTCTCGGAAACGGCACCGTTGCGGCGGGCGGGTATCCTGAGCGCGCAATCACGCGATCATGCGATGACGCTTCTCAATGATCCACGCAAGGTGTCCGGACACGTTCTGTTCACGTTCGTAATGCTTCACTTGTGGATGTGCAGTCTTGAAAACTGAAATCATTGCCGAGATCGGCCAGAATCACAACGGCGACATGGCGCTTGCCGAGCGCCTGATTCGCGCCGCGAAGGAGGCGGGCGCGGACGTCGCGAAGTTCCAGCTCTACGACGCGCGGGCGCTCTTTCCGCCACGTGAGCAGAATCCATGGTTCGATTACAACTGTTCGACCGAGCTCACGAAAACCGATGTTGCCCGGCTCGCCAAGTGCTGCGCCGACGCGGGGATCGAGTTCATGTCATCGGTGTTCGATGTCGAGCGCATCGGCTGGCTCGAGGATGTCGGCGTCAGGCGCTATAAAATCGCGTCCCGTTCCATTCACGACCGTCTCCTGATCGAAGCAGTAGCCGCGACGGGCAAGCCGATGATTGTTTCTCTCGGCGCGTGGAAAGAACCCGGGCTGCCGCACATCAGAGCGCCCGGCGGCGTCGATTACCTGCATTGCGTCTCCGAATATCCGGCCGCACTCGGGCATCTGCGACTGTCACAGGTTGATTTCAGTACGCATTCCGGGTTCAGCGATCACTCCGAGGGCACGGTCGCTGCCTGCGCCGCATTCGTCCTCGGCGCGAGAATTCTGGAAAAGCACATGACGTTCGACAAGACGGCGTATGGTCCCGATCACGCGTGCAGCATGACGCCCGACGAGCTCAGGCAGATTCACGCGTTTCGCACCGGCTGGGCGCAGTGCCGATGACGGGGTTACGCGCCCATGCCTAACGATCGCCCGACCATCGAGACCGGGCAGTTGCCGCAAACCGACAACGCCCGTAAGACGGGTCCGTCCCAATCCAGGGAACAGACAAGTAGCCCCGATATTTTGAGCGGCAGCGCCATGCAGGCGAGCAAGCCTCGCCGCAAGATCATCGGCTTCGACAGTTGGACGGGCGGGGGTTTCGCTTTTGAGCGATTGCTGCCGGCTTTCGCGGCGCGCGGCCTCGATTTTCTGCTGATCCACATCGGATCCTGGGGGAGCGATCCGGGCCGTCCATCCCGGGAAATGCTAGGGCCGATAGAAGCAAGAGATATCAAGTACTACAATGATGCTTGGTTCGACGAAGTACTGGAGTTCGAAAAACCGGATGCGGTCTTATTTCTGTCCACACGCACGTTCGCGCACCGGGCAGTCGTGCGCTACTGCGAGCAACGCTCGATCCCTTCTTTGCACCTGTACCATGGGATTGCCAATGTGCAGGTTACGAACGACTACAAAGGCAGTCACCGGATCGCTCGTGTCGCGTACGCTCTGTACGCGCTGTCCCGGATCGGCAAGCTCGTCAGGAGAACCTTTCCCTGCTACATCAGGGCGCTCTGGAAAACGCGGGCGAGCCTGCGCGAATGGCGCCGGTTCATCGGGGATGTGGGCCGTTTCGCCCGAGGCGTGCCGTTCCTGAAGGCCGCGGACGACTCCCGTACCACCCGCTGCGCGGTTTATACGAACGCGGATGTCGAGCATGCGGTGCGAGTATATGGTTTCGAGCCTGGCGAAGTCGCCGCGGTCGGCAATCCGGACCTGGTCCGGTTTGGGTTACGGCCACACATGCTCGGCATGATGAACCGCCCGTCAACCGCGGAACTTGAACTGATGATGTACGTCGACACGGCGCTGGCGATTGTAGGCTTGCTGTTCAAGAGTCGGGGCGCGTTCATCGATCATCTCAAGGCCACGGCGACTGCACTCGCAGCGCAAGGGAAGAGGCTGGCGTTCAAACCGCATCCGGCCCACGACGCGAATGCACTGAGACGCGACCTCGATGGCAGTGGCATCGAACTGGTCGCGAACGAAGACTTCGTCTCGCGCCTGCAGCAATGCTGTGGCTGCATTGCCGAAACGACTTCGGTGGCGCTGGTGCCCGCAGTGCTCGGACTGCCCGTGTTCTGTGCGTGCTATGGCGACCTTAGAACTCAGCGCTTCGGTCCCGTGCTGTCGAACTATCCGCGAGGGTATCTGTTGGAGGACGTCACTAACTTTTCCGAGATTCTCTCGAGAGATGCCATGACGCTGGACCCGAAGCGAGTGGACGATTGGATAGCGTTCAATTGCGGACCGCTGCCGGCCGAGGACATGCCCGCGCGGGTGGCCGCGCTGCTTGATCAGATGATCTCAATGCGCAGCGAGTTACGTTCAGCGTGAAGAAAATATTCCTGATAGGGCTCCTGACGCTGTTTCTCTACCCGCTTTCAGCCGACGGGGTCAGTGTCAATTACAGCTTCATCGTACTGCCTCTCTTCTTCCTGTTGACCGGTCGTCCGCTCCGGAAGCCGCCGCTGCTGTTTCTGATTCTTGTCGCTTGGTATGCGATCGTCTTCGTAATCGCAGCACTGTATCAGTATGATCTTCACGTCGAGGGCTTCCGGCGGATTGCGAGCTTCATGGTTTTCATGAGCATGTTTTCCTATGCGATCATCAGGCTCGACTCCGACCTCGTCGAGGCGTTCAAGGGCGCGGTGATCCTGATCAGTATCATCATGTCGGTCGCGAGTGTTTTCCTGTTCCTGAGCCTGGGGGGGAGCGCACTGGGATTCCAGGCGAAAGACGTGGTCGGTACCCAGCGTTTCGGTTTTATCTACATTCTGGCTCTTTGGATTCTCTACTTCCTAGCACCTTCCGGGGGGTATGGGACTCTCTTCCGGTATGGCAGCATTGTCCTTATCCTGGTCGGGTTGCTACTTACGTTCTCCAGAACCTCCGTGGTTGCGCTGGGCGGCACGATCGGCCTGTTTGCGCTCGGGCGATGGGTGCAGTGGCTGCGCGCACCGACGTTGAAGCGTACGACGACAGGCGTGGCGGCGGTTTTCGGGGCGGCTGTATTGGCGGTGATCATCCTCACGGCCTTCCCGCTGACGTACGATTTCTTCGAGTCCAGAATCGTCGAATTCGCCATGGATCCGGGCGCGGTCAGCGAAGATCTGGAAGAGGAAGGGTCGGCCGGTACCCGACTCGCCATTCTCCGCAGGGTACTCGACTACGTTGCGAGCAACCCAGTGACCGGATCGGGTTACCTCGGGGTCTGGACCTTGTTCCAGGGCTTTGCCGGGTCTGCTCACAACCAGTATGCCGACGTGCTTTTCAGAACGGGTGTCGTCGGCTTCACAGCTTACTGCTTTCTTCTGTTTTTGATCGGGCTGTACCTGCGCCGGAGAGACAGGGGATTGTTCTGGGGCTTCCTCGGCATCGTCTTCTACGGCGTGTTCCATGAGACGTTCAAGGAGTCTCAGGGTGCATTCGTGCTCACCTTTCTGCTCGGGATGACGGCGCAGGCGCCGCGCGCAGTCGTCCGCAAGATGCCGGCGGCCGCACGGCATGACGAGGTGAGCGTTTCCGCCGGCGGTGCTCTGCCGATGCAGACCTGATTGCGCGCCGAGCGAGCACGAACAGATCCATGACTCCGGAACTCCTGAAGTATCTCTGCGAGCCGCTTACGAAGGCACCTCTCGCGCTCGTCGACCCCGTGTATCAGCACGACGGATCGATAGTCAGCGGCAAGTTGGTCGCGCCGACAGGCTCAACCTACCCGATCGTCAACGGCGTACCCAGGTTTCTGGCCAACGTCGGGAGTGCTACGGTGGAGTCCTTCGGCGACCAGTGGAATTACTTCAACTACACGGACTTCAAACAGAACTGGCTGTCGCACACGGTCGCGAACACGTTCGGGTCTCCTGACGTATTCCAAGGCAAAGTGATAGTAGACGCTGGCGGTGGCAGCGGCGCACAGACTAAATGGTTCGCGGAGTACGGCGCGCGGCACGTCATCACGCTGGAGCTTTCCCACTCGGTCGATGACGTGATGAAGGCGAATCTGACCGGGTTGACCAATGTCGACGTGATCCAATGCTCGATCGACGCGCCGCCTCTGCGCGACCGTTCCATAGACGGGATCGTCTACTGTCATAACGTCATTCAGCACACGCCATCGGTGGAGAAGACAGCGCACGCCCTGTATGCGCTGGTCGCGCCCGGGGGCGAGTTCGTTTTCAACTGCTATGGCGTAAACGATGGCCCGGGAATCCTGAGGTGGATACGCTTTCACGTCATCGCACGCGGGCTCGCCGCGCTCACGCACCGGATGAGCGATCGTCAGGTCATGTTCTTTTCGTGCGCGATGGCCTGGACAAGATTGATCCCGCTGGTCGGATGGTCGTTGGAGAAGGCCGGCGTTATCCGCTGCGGCGACGTACCGGCCATACCTGGAGAGTCGCTGCCCGCCCGGCTAAGACGTCGGTTCAAGCAGACGTACCTGAATACGCGCGATCAACACGGGCATCATCATTTTCAGCATGGAAGGACCGACGCAGAACTGCAGCGTCTGCTGGCGGAGCTGCAGCCGGACTCGACAAAGATACTGAACGCGGATCGCTATTTCACTCGGCCGCCGCCGATCGGTATCGGTTTTCGTGTGTGGCGCTAGTCGTAACGAAAGATCACGGCAAAGTTGTGAGTGCTTGCATGGCCTCGATCTACCAGAATGGACGATACCAGTCCTGCCACCCGACCTGGCACTCCGAGGATTCACCATGGAAGGCGCGGCAGATCCTCACGATGCTCGGCCGGCACGGGCTTCAGCCCAGGACCATCGCCGAAGTGGGATGCGGCGCGGGCGAGATTCTCAATCAACTGCATTCCGCTCTGCCCGATGACGTGAATTTCTTCGGATATGAGATCTCCGAGCAGGCCCATGCGCTGGCGCAGGCGCGAACCGCGCCGCGCCTGAGCTTTCGGTTGAAGGATCTGACGGACGAAGAAGCAAGATTCGACCTGTTGCTTGTCATGGACGTCTTCGAGCACGTGGAGGACTATCTCGGCTTTCTGAGACGGTTGCGACCGAAAGCGCAGCACATGATCTTTCATGTTCCGCTGGACCTGTCGGCTCAAACTGTTCTACGACGCAGCGCGCTGCTGCACGCGCGCGAGAATGTGGGCCACTTGCATTACTTCACTGAAGATACCGCGCTGGCGACTTTGCAAGACGCGGGATACGAGATCGCCGATTCTTACCTGACGGCCGGGGGGATCGAAGTGCGGGATGGCGGCATGAAGCGCAGGCTGGCGAGCGTCCCGCGCAAGTTGATGGCGGCGATGAATCGATCTTTCGCTGCGCGATTGCTGGGCGGTTTCTCGTTACTGGTCCTTGCCCGATCATAGACAAAGGTCGCGTTCAGGCCAGTGGTAATTTTCGCCAAGTCGCTCTGGTCACGTGCACCTGTCAGATCGCTACACGATATTCGCGCCGCCACAGCTCGAACAGTACCAACGCGAACAGGCGCTCGCCGTTGCCGCGACCGCGGTCCTGCCCCCGCAACAGGCTGCGCACCGTACGGGGCTCGAAGATGATGTCCGGTGCCAGCAGTACTTCGTAAAACAGCTCCCGAAACGGCCCTGCCTTGAGCCAGTCCGCGAGCGGGATCGAAAAGCCCTGCTTGCGCTGTCGATCGAACTCCGGCGGCAGAACGCGGACGGCCAGGCGCTTCGGAAGTATTTTTCTGTCGGCGGTGGTCGCCTTGAGACGAGACGGAACCTTGCCGAACGCGAACTCGATCAGGCGCCAATCGAGGAAGGGAGCTCGTATCTCGAGCGAGTTCAGCATGCTCGCACGGTCCACCTTCACGAGAATGTCGTCGGAAAGGTAATTGACGAAATCCATGCGCGTAGCGCGTTGCAGAAGATCGGGATGCACGGGGACTCGCCGCTCGAGAAGCGGCTCGGCCACTACCGGCCAGCGTGCCTGCAGCCCCATCAATCGCCGCCTTATCGACGGCGTGTACACGGATGCCGTCAATGGCATGCCCGCTTCCAGGTCGGCGCCGAGCCGCTGCAGCCAGTTACGACCTCGCAAACCGACCGGCAGCAGATGCTCGGCGGCGGCGGCAATGGGCGAACGAAACAGGTTGGGAATCCTGCGCAGATGCCGCTTCATCGAAAGAAGCTGACTGTAGGCGCCGTACCCTCCGAACAGTTCGTCGCCCCCGTCGCCGCCCAATGCGACCGTGCAATGCTGGCGCACCAGCTCGCATACGAGGAACGTGGGAATCATAGACGAGTCCAGC
>Ga0170475_100394018_pt1 | contig 16976 bp, 5 predicted proteins | sample Soicark_Litter_5_FD_111474 | JGI IMG/M metagenome (GOLD analysis project Ga0170475, IMG submission 111474) | Avena fatua rhizosphere microbial communities from Hopland, California, USA. Combined Assembly of 48 SPs
ATGCGCGAAAAATGTTTAAAAGACGCTACAAACAATCCTCCCAAGGCTTAATACCAAATGATCAGACTTTGAGGAAGGGCCAGCGGGTCGGGATAGTAGGAATATAGAAGGGAAGTCTGGTATTGCATCGTGAGCAGGCCATTCGGGAGCGTGATCGGCGAGTTGCCGCTGCCATACAAAAGGGTCAGGAGCCACAAGTACTTCTCGTTCTCGTAGTTACCAATGCGGTAGCCACCGAAATAGAAAGGATAGACAGTCTTTCCAGCGACCGCCGCCCATGGATAGGGGGTCGAGCCAGGCGGGAAGTCACTCTGTCCATTATCGTCCCACTTAGCCTCACAGCCGTCGTACGACAAGTGATTCTTGTTGTAGAAGCCAGGGATGCACATGAAGAAGCACGTGCCGAATGGGTTGTCAGTGCTAGGAATGAGACCGTTGCAGAAAATCGAGCCAGGAGGCAAGTTCTTCAGACCCTGGGGGACAGGCACCTCGACGGAGAGGTCAATGTGGAGGTGGTGAACGAAAAGCTCGGGGTTCCTGGCAGCCTCCTCTTGCATGACGGAGCAATCCATGGGGTGGTCAGTGTTGACGAAAATACCAAGTTTGTCAGGATCGACATTGAGAGCAACCTCGCAACCGTTCTGCCACTTCCCATCCATATCAGCGCAGCTGGAAGAGCCGGAGCCGGCAATGCAACTGTACTGGCACTTGTATTTGCCAGCATTCAGAGGGTCAGCGATGCAACCAAACGGCTTCTGGCGATCAATACCGGGGAGGGTAGTGCAATCAACGCAGTCGTAGTTGCAGTGTACATCCTGACTGACATTGGCTTCGCAAGCACCACCCTTAGAAGTACGGGCGTCCTTGTCGCAGTTGGCCCAGCCAGTCTGGCACTTGAACACGCAGTCACCACGGGTAGCAAGGTGGGTCGCGTCACGGTCGCAGTATGGTACAGTGCTGTTGTCAATATGGCTAAGAGCGAGGGGGTCGGGATTCTGGGCGGTGATGCGGAAGAGGTCTTCGCAATCGAATGGAACGTCGTTAGCAGAGAGGATGGACTCGCAAGGCTGATTGTTCGCATCGAAGCCACTATCGCAGAAGTAGCGGAGAGCAGAAGAGCAGCGGTCGGACTGGGTGCCACGCGGGAAGGTAGCGGCAGACTTACCAACCTGACACCAGCGGCTAACGTCTTCGCAACCGTTACGGGGATCATTGTCGCAATCCTGGTAATTGTTTATAGCACCATCGTCCACGTTAATGCAAGCGGCCTGGTACGAGCAAGTGCCAGCACCAGATGCGCCAACACGACCCTCGCAGAAGATCTCACCGAACTTCTTGGGGTTGATGTGGTGCTTCTTAGCAACAAGCGGGAACCTAGCCCAAGTAGAGCAATCCCATGAAGGGATGGGAGCAGCACCGCGAGGAGTAGGATAGAGCATAGCAGTCTCGCAACCGTTAGTCCAATCCTGGTCGGCGTCGGCGCAGACCAGGGGATCGCAAGGCAAAGAGCAAGTCTGGTTGGCCTGGCAAGTGGAGGCAGAAACAATCCAGTCGGACGACTGCTGGTCGGTGCTCTTCGAGAAAGTGCCAGGGAGATAATTCGAGCAGGAGATACAACTGCACGAATCGTCGCCAATTTGGGCTTCGCAACCAGACAAGGGGCTACCGTCGCAGTCTTGGTACCCAACGTCGCAAGTGAATTGGCAAGTACCAAGATTGTTGTTGTTGCCATCCTGGCCACCACGGCAGTAAATGGGCTCAGAACGGTTGACGTTCGCGGTGAAGCCGACTTGAGGGCAACTGTAAGTGTATGGGCCAGCTCCTGAGGCCTGGAGCTGCGCCTTCGAATAGCCGAGAGCAAGCTCGCAACCGTTGGTGGGCATCTGATTGTCCCAATCCCAACCGAAGTTAGCGTCGTTGTTGCGGCAAGCGGAGACGAGGACCTCGCAACCGTTGCGAGGATCACCGTCGCAATCCTCATAACCGTACTCGCACTCGTAATAGCAAGTGCCGATACGGTCGGAACCACGGACGCGATAAAGGACGAAGTCGGAAACAGATGGATCGAGGTCGCTGATAGTATCGCCGTTGTGCAAAGGATCCCACCCAGCTTCGTTAAGCATGAAATAGTTCTCAAGGCCCTGGTAGTCGAAAGCCCAGATGCCTTCAGTCTAGTTGACAGTACCACCAGTTCCATCAGTTCGGCCGTAACGGGCGAGGATGTAACGCCAAGCACCACGCTGATCGTAGATGTGACCTGACTTGTTGACGATCTGAGAATCGCAACCGAAGGTTCCAACGGCCTGACGGACGTGGAACGAAGGGAGAGTGTGGTCGGTGGTGTTGCGCGGCATGTCGCCGTTGCCAGCATCAGGTCCAAGCAAGCTGCAGTCGAAATCAGTCGAGTCATCCTCGAACTTGTAGCCGCCGGCCATCTCGCAGCCGTCCTTCCAAGCAGCGGAAGATTTCTGGTTCGTGTTCAGGCAAGGATTGAAAAGCAGAGTAGTGGCGCATGTGTCCAAGTTGCAACCGAACGTCTTGGTGGATTGGTCGTACGTGCAACCGAGGCGAAGCGGGGAGAACAAAGCGTTGGGTTGAACCTTCAACAGGGTATTGCTGGTAACAAGTCCGAAGTAGGTGACGTTGCGCTCATCGTAGACGTCGCACAATGGCCGATTCAAGATGGGGTCAATAAGGTAGCCGCGAGCACCGTTCTGATACGGGCCCTGCGAGCCATCATTGATACCTTGCGCGTCGAAATCCTGGTCGACGGGATAGTCGACACCAGAGATGAAGTAGCAATCGCGGCAAGCGCCACCCAGACCGCAAGACTGGTGCTGAGAGTTGTGCTCGCAACCGTTACGGGGATCACCATCGCAATCGTAGTAACCGTTGGCAGCGTTGCAGGCGTAGATGCAGCGACCAGCAGTAGCGGACGTGGCATCAGAGTCGCAGGTAATGGGGACTGAAGCAGAGAAGTGACCGGGATAGGTGGTGTTCAAGGTGGTGCAGTCGAACGCCGCCACGTAGGCATGGTGGTACTTGCTGTAGGCAACGTTGGGACCCTCAAACTGGTCGTGCAAGATACCCTGGGTGTCAGTGAAAGGGTCGACAACAAACTGATACTTCAGAGTGACAGAGTTTTGCTTGAAGTACGAGCCGTAGACGGCCTTGTAGAACATGTCGTTGGAGTTAGCAGCTCCCCAGAACTCCCAAAAGTCAGCACCATCGAACCACGTTACGTAACCAAGGGCCTTAGTGCAGTTCTGGCAGAGGGAACCGTCGTGCTCGCAGCCGTTAGAGAAATCCGTATCGCAATCCTCCCAACCGGGGGCGCACTCAAACTCGCACTTGCCAGCCCAGTGATTACCAGGCTCACCGTTGCAAGGAAGGACCCAAGCAAGGTGGAGGCGATCAAGCTCTGACTGCGATTCCAAAAGTGCGCGGCAGTTATGGGTAGGCTTACCCGCACCATAGCCAACAGCAGTCTCGCAACCGTTGGTCCAGTCGCTGTCCTTGTCCTGGCAGAGAGTGTTCTCGCAGATGCTCAAGTCGCACTTGCTGCCTTCAGCGTCGCCCATGCACTCAGACCAATACCAGGGGTTGAGACCATCGACGGCGTTGCATTCAACTTGCTCGCAATTGGAACCGCAAGTGCCATCGTTGAAGATGTCAACCTCACAACCGGTCAACGGGTTCGCGTCGCAATCCTTCCAGCCGCCCTCGGTGTTGCAAATGTAGTCGCACTTACCAGCATTATCGGCGGTGGCATTGTTGACGCAAGTGATCCAAGTACTGATAGTATCTTTGTGGAAGTGAGGGCAAGGGAAGACGTCACAGTGACCGGTGTCGTAGTTATCGGTGGAGAGCGACCAGAACTGGAGGAATGGGCACCAAATACCGCGAACCTCCGAGCGGGAGACGTCGCTGGTCTGGTCGCCATTGATAACGGCATTGTAAGGCCAATCCTTACCGTAGACATAATCGTTGTAGGCGAAGTGGTAGTCGAAGCCGAATTCACCAGTATTAGATTCGTGACGTTGGGGGCCAGCGTTACCCTTAGCGAGGAGCTTGGAGGGGTAATTGACGGCAGTCTCGCAACCATTGGCCCAGTAGTAGTCCTCATCGACGCAGAGGTTCCTATCGCAGGCACCATCATCTCCAGCATCGAGAGCACCGTGGAGCTGACAGAGGTAGTCGCCAACAGTGTTACCGGCAGTGTCGAACTCGATATAGCCGAGGTTGTTGTCAATGTAGCCGCTAGCAGCGGGCTTGTAGTAAGTAACCTTGTCGCGGGTATGACCAGCGACAACAGGATCATAGGCGCAAACAGCCGAGTCGGACATGTAGCCGTTGAGGTCAGTGCACTTCGCGCAACGACCAGTGCCGTCGAAGACAGAGTAGTCGAGCATGCGACCACCTTCGTAGTCCACATTGCCACTGCCATCAGTAGGCAAAAAGTTATCGCTGTACAAGACTGTGGACTTGTTGCTCCTAATGTCGCGCCAATTCCAGTCAGCACCGCAGTAGTTGTCATCAGTAGTCTGATTGATGCAACCAGTGGTGGTAAGAACCTGACCAAGACCACTGTCGCAGAAGCCATCGAAAATATTGCAGAAGTAGTAGATGCACTGGCCGTCACCATCCTCGCGACCGTTGCACTTAGGGAGATTGTTCTCATCGAACGGGACGAAGCCGAGAGTTTGGTCAACCAGAGAAGAGCAATTGACAAGGACACCATCGGGGTAACCCTTGGCGAAGATGCAGCTCTCGCACTTCGAGTTGTCAGTCTCGCAACCGTTGGTAGGATCACCGTCGCAATCAGTCCAACCGACTTGGCAGCGGATGTCGCACTTACCCTTGTTGAGCTTGTTGGCGTCACCGATGCAGTTACCGTTGCGTCCAGTAGCAAGAGTGGTGTCCACGTGGTACTTAGCAGCCCAGGTCTTGCCACCGTAGTTGCGACCGCCAGCATCCGGCTGAGGATCGGAGATCCAAGAGCAGTCGAAACCGTCGATAGTGACAGTCGAGTCCGTATGGGGGACGGGGAGGGCAACAGATTTGCCCTTGTAGAGAGCGCCGGGGGTCTCCCACTTATCGCGCTCGGCTTGAGTGTACATCATGGGGAACTCGCAACCGTTCTCCCAGTCACCGTCGTAATCGCGGCACAGGTTGTCGTCGCAAGCAGGACCAGGGATACCACCGAGGGCCTGACCCTTGGCACCACGAGTATCGCACTGAGGGAACTCGATGCTGATGGAGGGTAGATTGCCGGCGGTTCCGTAAGAAACAACGTACGCGGTGTCGGAAGTAGTATCGATACCGAGTTGACCCTTAGGCCAGTTGGTGACGAACTTATCGATGGGTTGGGCAACTCCATTGACTGTCTGAGTAGACAAGCACTGGCTAGACGTGGTGCTGATGACACCGGGGAGGAAGACGCAAGAAGTGCAGAGACCAGCAGTGCTGCGGCACGAATCGGGGGTGATGTGGCTCTCGCAACCGTTGACGAACTGGCCATCGCACTGGCTGAAGCCGGCGGTGACCTTGCAGTCAACGACGCAGCGACCAGTAGCGTAGTTGGCATCAGAGGGAATGGTGCTCTCAGTGCGGAGACCGCTGCCGTTAATGTTCAACCAGACACGGCACGAGTAGTCGATGTCCGAGTTGTCCAGTAGCCCTTGATGGTGTAGCGGCTGACATCGGGATTAACGTAGTCAGTGAGAACGTTGACGTAGTCAATGCCCCAATCCTGGATCTCGAACCAATCATTGTACTGCGACGCGTCGTTGGTGTTCGCCGTCTCCGCGTTAGCATTTTCCTCGAAATACAGATGCCAATCGTCGTAAGGGAGTTGGTTACCGTCACAGAAGTAGGTGTGGGCGAGCTCACGGAAATCCAGGTTGGCACTGGTGCAAGCAAAATTGGCCTGTCCAATATTGGGATACTTTTGGGCCTGCTGGCAACCATTCGCGCCACCAGAAGCACCACCGCAGAGCGAATCGGACTGCTCGCAACCGTTCCACGGGTTGCCGTCACAGTCAAGCCAACCAGTCACGCACTTGAATGAGCAAAGGCCAGGAACACCCTTGAAATTCTTCGAGCACTCAATAACGGTGGCAGTATCAACGTGAGGAAGTATGTGGGTGTGCTGAGGAGGCAACAAGCGAAGGATCTCGCAATCGAAGCCAGCAACAACGTCGTCTAGAGGATCGTTGTGGCCAGTCCAATCGATGATGTTGTAGTTACCATCATAGTAAGGCTTGACACCAATGCGGCGGTCATACGTGCCTTCCAGAGTGATATCGTTATCATTAGCATCGACAACAGTAGGATCAGTAGGCTGAGGGCCTTGGGAATAAACGCCGAGGTTGTAGCCGAGAGCGATCTCGCATCCAGTAGCCCAGTCGTCGTCGTAGTCGGCGCAGACCTTTACGAACTGAGAGCCGGTCTGGAGAGACTGATGGCCAAAAGAAGCGCCGATCTTGGGATAGTAGTTGCCGTCAGAGCCGCACTGTCCTGCAGGTAGATTTTGACCACTGCAGCGAATAGGTAGCTGGGCACGCAAACAAGCATTCTCATTGATGACACCAGTGCAATAGTAGTCACCAGGGTATTGGACAGCCTGAGTGGGGGAACCAGCGCCGCTTGCGGGAACAACACCCGACTTCGCAGCGCCGGGACCCTTGCTGTTGTCTAAAGCCTGGTCGGGATAGTTGGCAATAGCAGCGGTCTCAATAGTCCACCAGTCATTGCCACCGTCAAGGCAGTAAGACTTGAAGCCAGCGAACTCGATAGTTGCGTCGGAATTTGAAGCATCGTGGTTGACGCCGGGTAGCTGGACGCAATTCAAGCAGAGACCAGCACCACAGGGACCGTCTTTTTGGTTGTAGTTGTACTGACCGTTCGGGTACTTGGGGTCAGCGGCAGGATCCTTGAAGAAGGGAGCGGAAGGGAGAGGACCGCAAGTCGAGCCAGGGTAGGGCTTCTTGTTGGGGAGGTAAGACTCACAACCGTTCGAAGGGTCAGCATCACCGTTGGCCCAGTCCTTGTCGCAAGCAAGAGCGCATTTACCACGCGGCACGTAAGTCCAGGTGTTATAGCAACCCTTGTCAGTGCCAGTAGCCCATTTAATGCCGGCCAAAGGCGTCGTGCAATACTTCAAAGGATCAATGGAAGGCTTAGCACCGTGGTAGGCATCGTTTGCCGCTCCTGGATCGGGTCCGGGGTCACATTGCGAAACCTTGGACTGATCAACGTGGAACCAAGGTCCAGACTGATTGGTGTCGATCGCCAAGGAATCTTGACGTTCCCCAAGCCTGGGATGGTAATCGAGTGAACGCCACTGGCAGAGTCGGCACGGGAACAATCCCAAGCAGAGGTGATTCCCATGTACGGGAAGATGTTGTTACCATTGTTAGCGGGGCCAGAGCCAATGAGAGGAAGAGTGGGCTGATCGCCAGGGTTAGCAGTAGTGGTTTCCTTATCGCTCCAGTTGTACCACTTGTTGTCAAGCCAGATGGAATTTCCAGTTGCGGCATAGTCGGGGAGACCAAGAGAATTAGCATCAGCACCGCGGATATCCCAGCGAAGGAAATCGAAGATATTGAGGTCCAAGACGAAGTCCTTTTGGTCTTTGGGATACACGTTCGCAGCAGCAGCAGGACCGGACCAATAGAGACCGTCTTGGCCGACAGTGGGACCACTCGGAGGTTGGCTTTGTATGCCGATGGAAACATCTCCCTGGTTGCTGACCCAGTAGAATGTTTCTGGAATGTCATGACGACCGTTCGTGGTAGGATTGGGGAGAGGGGAATACCAATGGTCCCAAGCATGCTTGTTGAATTTAGCCCACTCGTACGGGTAATCTGTGGCAAGCTCGCAACCGTTCTCATAGTCGAAGTCTTGGTCATAGCAGGCGCGAGGATCACAAATGATGTTCTCCCACGCAGTTATGGTGTATTCTTTAACAGTGAGGCCAGGCTGGATGACCTCAGTCGAACAAGTGTGGACGAATCGAACGTTGGTCAAGAGGTAGTCGTGCTTCACTTCCTCAACGAACAACTCCGGGTAGAGCGCCATACAGCGCGATTTGTAGATAGGCGTATTGTAGGCACCAGGGAGAACACGGCAGTCAACGCACTGCTCGCCGCACGAACCGGGATTAACATAGCGTCTCTCGCTGCGGGCAGTGGTCGAGCCGCAAGGACCTGAGAGGTCAGCCTCGCAACCATTCGAAGGATCAAGATCGTAGTCATCCCAGTTCGCCTGACAGACGTAATAGCAAAGACCATCCGTACGGTTGCAAATGTTATTCTCGCCACCAACAGGGTACTGAGACACATTGACGTGATGGACCTCAGCGAAGGTGTAGATGCTCTTAGAGTCGCCCTCACCGAAGTACCGGTAGAGTCCGAAAGGATCGTCGTCCCGGACAGGAGAACCATTAGGGATGTCACCGTAAATCGGGTACGTGGAGTAAGGGAGAGAGCAATCGAAGGCACGTTGATTCAACATATCGTTGTCAGTTTGTGGTTGCTTGTTGTTAGCAGTCAAGACAGTATTCAAAGCATCCTTCCTGTTGAGGTAGTAATCAATATCCTCAGCGGGGTAGGTCATCGAGGCGAGGGGATCAAATTCATCGTTGTCGCCAACCAGCGAAGTGAAATTCTGGAAGAACCAAGCTCCGGGGATGGGGTACTCGAATCCTGAGGAACGACGGTCGCACGCTGTACCGGTGCCAGGATTGACGAAGTTGTTCTGGTAAGTGTTAGTGCAAGCAGGATTGTTATTTTGGAGGTAGTTGAAGGAGTCAAAAAGCTTGTCGTAGACAGAACCAATGACGTACGTTCCACCATTGGCATAACCACGACCCTGTTCGCAACCATTCATCCAGTCGCGATCACCATCGGCGCAGTTGACGTTGCAATAGGAGTCGACGAAATCATCAAGACCGATGTAGAAAGGAGAAGTGTCGCCGGAGACGGCACCGCAAGCATACTGAATGGAATAATAGCCGTCGGGGGTGTCCTCATTCTTAAGAACGGGGATCTTGCCAGTCCTCTCCTCGACGAGAGTGCAGTTCGGGCGATCGATGCCGGCAACAGTATTGCCGGCAGCGGTAAGGGTGCCGGGGAGGGCAGCGCAGTTAACGCACTTGTCAGCACCGCAGGACGCGACAGAAAAGATGTCCACGGACTTGTCAGCCTTCTGCTTACAGTCACCAACCCAGACATAGCGATCTTCAGGAGTAGCCTTCACGAGGACGTCGGTCTCGCAACCGTTGCGGGGATCGAAGTCGGCATCGACATATCCGGCAGCGCAGTTCATGACGCACTGACCATAGTGAGGAGTGCCCCAAACACCGTTGCAACCAAAGCCGAGAGAATTGAACTTGTCTAACTCAGCCTTACCAGCCAAGTGACAGCCGCGGTTCGGCAAGTAGGGATCAGCGACCGGGTCGTAGTACGACGGTTCCTCGACAGACACGCGTCCGCAGAAATAGTCGCTGTACAAGTAGGAATGGCAATCGAAGCTGAAGGCAATCGAGTTGTCAGAAGTGGCCTGCTGGGAGAGGGTGTATTTATTCCTCGGGTCGTGGAACGTCTGCCAGTTGACATCGCCCTCTCGGTCGGTATTGGTAGTATCCTCAGTAGTATCACTGGCAGTATCAGAAACCAGCTCGTAGAAATAACCCATCGCGTTTCCGGTATTGGAAGTAAAATGAGTTGGGGCAGCCCAGTCACTCTGGTTGAGGACGTTGTAGTATGTGTCCACAGTGACAAAAGGGTACTTGTACTGACGAGCAACCTCGCAACCGTCATGCCAGAGCTCGAACACGAGTAAGGGGTCACTGTTAGCAGGGTCGGTGGAATCGAGGTATTGCGGGAAGGTCTGGTAATAATCGGCATTAGTGTTCGCTTGATTGTTGGCACGTGCCGTAGCATAATCCTCGTTCGTGCAACCGGTAGCATTGCAAGCCCAGCGAATGTCGCAAACGTGGTTGGAGAGGTAGTTATTGTCAGCAACGTCGGCGGGGTTAGGACGAGCGAAAGTAGCCTCATTAGAGTCAAGATCGTGGAAGGGGTCAAGGACACAAGGAGCAGCATAGGGGGCGACAACACCCGGGAGCGTCGTGCAATCGTGGAAGTAATTGTAATCGCAATACCCAGAGCCATCGGTACGACCGCAGTGAGTGGGGTAGACGAAAGTGTCGCAACCGTCACGAAGATCAGTGTTCCCTTCATCGCAATAGCCGTTGCGCACATCGCAGAAAGCCTCGTAATCATAGAGAGTATCCTGATGGGGACGATCGAAGTTAGAGTTGAAGCCGGTGTTCGCAACGCACTGAGCAATAGCCCAATCATTTTGGTTGCTCGACTGAGCGTCGCTGCTGTACCAGTCGACAGTCGACTGGCCGCAAGTAGCAATCGAAGTGAAGTGGCCAGGGTACCAATAGTTCAAAGCGTCGCAATCCTCGGGGTAAGTGCAACGGTCAGTGTTGCAACGGCGAACGTCAACGAGATAAGAAGCCTTGGCTGAGAGAAGAAGGTTGCTCAACCCGAAGGCGTTGTCAACGAGATCATCACCACTAAAGTCTCCCCAGCTAATGATATTGTTGGAGATGTGAGAAGCAGCCTCAGCCTGTTGCCAGGTATCGAGGGGTGGCGGGCAACGACCACCGAGCGCGGCGGGAGTAGTCACCGAGCGGGTTCGGATCTGGTAGGGAACACGTTCGGTAACGTAATAATCGTTTTGGGGATCCCACTGGTAGAAAACCTTGGCATTCTGGAGGTTACCATACTCGGTGTACTCAACGTCGATAATACGATCAACGCACTCGGCGGAGCACGCAGACCAATTCGACCAGCCAGAGAGCACGCAGTGCTGCTCGACGCCTTCAAGTTGGTTGGTGCACTCGATGCAAGGAGTGACGGAATTCGCGCAAACGCGAACTTCGTAGAACTCAGTCTGAACGAGGGGGATGCCAAGAACGTCCTTCAACTTAGGGGTCCACGAAAGCAGGTACTGCCAGGTCGGGGAGTCCGGATAAGTGACATCTTCAATCTCAAGACCGTCGGCTCCCAAGTACGAGAACTCAGGGTAGAAACCACCATTGTAGGCGGATTTCACAGGGCGGCGGTAACGAGCCTGGATGGGAACGTTACGGAAGACGTTGGCACCCGAAGACATGTCCCAGAGGTAGCCGCAGTCGTCAGAGCGCGTGCACTGAGTCCAGGCAGACCACTGGTCGTAGGTCATGTCGAAAGGAGTGACATCGGGGTAAGGCCACTGCTGATAGACGGCAGTCTCGCAACCGTTGTACGTGTCCTCGTCTTCATCAGTGCAGCCATCGTAGCAAGAGCCCGAAGGGATGCAAACCCAATCGTCCTCATCGTCGTTCAGCTCGCAAGACCAGCCGCCAGGATACCCGTACTGGAAGAGCTTGAGTTGAGTGCAGTCGACGCAAGCATAACCGCAGAAATCCTCATCACCACTGATGGAGACGCAGCCGTCACCAGCGCAGTTTTTGTAGCCCTTGTCGCAAGTCGTGTCGCACAGACCAGTCGCTGGAATGCAAAGACCGGTGGTATGGAGGAGTTCGTCCGTGTGGGTTTGGTCGAAGTCCTTGCAGTCACGAGCAACAACGCCAGACTTATCGTGCTTCCAAGCGAGAGTGCACTCGCCGTGAGGACGCTCCCAAGGGTAGATCGGGTGCGTCAGCTGAGCAGTCGAGCCAAACTCGACGTCCAGCGAGCAGAAGTCGCCATTAACCTCGCAACCGTTCTCGGGGAGGTGATCGCAATCGAACCAACCCTCTTCGCACTCATACAAGCAGTGTCCGGGCCAGCGATACTCATATGAGAAGTTGAAGATGGTGCTGAAGAGATTGAAGTTGCCCAGAATAGGATAGATTTCGCCGTTCTGGAATACACCGTAGATGGTGTTATCGTCGAGGCCGTCGCGGTTAACGTCGACCCACGAAACGCCGTTGACATACTCGGGCCAGTCGCGACCGTCGCATTGCGGGGTAACGGCGTCGGCACCGAGGTAGATGTTGTGGGCAGCAGCAAAGGTGGGATCCCTTAAGTCGGTGTGGCAATTGTAAGAAGCGCAAGAGTGATCGTTGCACTGCCAGTCCTCCTCATAAAGTTGACCGGCGAGAGCGCCGTAGTTGTCGAGCGGGTTACCGCTCTTGTCAAACTCGGTCTGGAAGCATTCGCCGTTCTTCTTAGCACCGCTAATGACAGTACGGGTACGGATGTGGACACCGCCGGCCCAGTCACCGTCGCAAGCAGCGGAGCAAATGGACCACTCGGACCAGGTGGTGATATTGCAAGGAACCTTCGGCGTACCAGAGTTGACATCGCCGCAAGTGCCGAGGGGAGCGCAAGTAAGGAGCATACCATAACCGAGAACGTTTCCGTTGTTGCGGTCGGCAGTAACGTTCTCCGATCCGAGCACATCTCCCAAAGGAGCAAATTGGCCGAGCGTCGAGCCCAGGGCACCAAGCTCGTTACCAGTCCAGGAGAGGTACTTCGGATCGTTGACGGTAAACTCACCACTGGGTTGGGGGTTGAGGCCAGGGAAGGTTCCTGGGTTGAAGAAAGAATTGCCGAGATATTCGTAGCTCCAGTCCTCAGGGCCCCAGAGGAGAACGTTGTTGATATCATAGGTGATCTCACCGAAGTTGAGATGGGTATAGTCCACTCGAACAGGGAATCCTCCGCCGTGCTGGTAGTCAGCACCGAAGTTGTACTGAATCTTCGGGAGACCGTAGTCCTGGCTGTCAAATTGGCCTCCAGTGCCGTCCCACGAGGCATCAACAGGAGCCCAGAAGTTCTTGTCGGAGTTGCGGTGGTTGAAGCGGTAGAAGTCCTCGACAAGGGGGAGATGGCAAACACCACCGTTGGCAGCCTGCTGAATGACAGTGCGGGTGCGAATGCGAGTCATGCGGAAGAAATCCTTCTGGATGCAATCATCGGCGTAAGTGCACTTGCCCCAGTCAGACCACTCCGAGAGGATGCAATCGACGGGGTTGTTGTAGACGGAACCGTGGAGAGCGATGGCGGCAGCATCAGCCGGAGCAGCGACATCCATGAAATTGTCTGCAGCATAGTGCAGAAGAGCAATTTCGCGACCAGAAAGGGGAATGGAGGGAGAAAGGAGAACTGCAGCACCACTGGGATAAGGGGCCAGAGGGTCAACAGGGATATGGACCGAGGGATAGTTGAATGGGAGGTAGGAAGGAACGAAGTCCTGGGTCGACTCATCGACGTAGCCGGCAATCGCTTGCTGACCGACGCGCCAGAAGAGGTGGCGGAGGTCCAAACCGGAAGGCTGAGTAATGTCAATAAGCTCAAGGATCTTGATGTCCTCGCTAATAGGGTTAAGGTAGGACGTAGGGTCCGAGTTGGGGAAAGCAGTGAAGGCATCCTTGTACTCGTAGAAGCGATCTTCGTAGGGGTTGGGGACGTAGGGGACGAGGTAGGAGTCGTATTCTGCGAATCACCGTAGTAGTAGAAACGACCACGGCCGTACTGCTGAGCAGACTCGCAACCGTTCGACCAATCGTCGTCCAGATCACGGCAAAGCTCAGACTGGCAGGCACCGTTGGTACCATCAGGAGGGTCAAATCGGGGGTTGAGGTAGTGGACAGAGGTGTCGCAATAGAAGTCAGTCGCACGCTCGTTGTTGGTCTCGTTGACCTTCAAGCAGGTAGAGGCCGAAGCGGAAGCCCAGCGACCGTTGGCATAGTCGGAACCGAGGGTACCCTCGAGAGTAGTGCAATCAACGCACTTGTTCTTACCGCAAGAGACGTCCGCCTCGTAGGTGCATGAGAAGCAAGGACCAGTGAGAGCAGTCTCGCAACCGTTACGAGGATTCTCGTCGCAGTCAGCAAAACCAGCCTTGCAAGTGAAGAGGCAACGACCAGCGGTGTTCGAGGTAGCATTACCGTCGCAGAGGATGGGGCCGTTGGCGAGGACGTTGGTGAGGTCAATCTCCTTCGAGCAGTCAATGGCAACGTCAATGCCGGGAACGGAAGCATAGGTCTGCGCCGACTCGCAACCGGTGGCCCAGTCGTTATCAGCGTTCTTGCAGAGAGAACCGCAAGTGAACGTGCATTGCTCCGAGGTCTTGTTGCAAGTGGCAGAGCCGGGGTTGGTGCCCGAGAGAGCAGTGCAGTCAATGCAGACGCCACGACCGCAACGGGTGTCAAGGTTGAAGACGCAGTCAGCGGCAGTGGCGATGGGGCACTTGCGCTTATCAATCTCGCAACCGTTCTTTCCGGACAGATCGCAGTCGAAGAAGTTCGAAGAGCAGGTGTACGAGCAAGTACCACCATTAGGGCCGGCAATGCTGTTGCACTGGTTGGCTCCAGCACCCTGGGTAACGGTCTGGTTGATGACGGGATCCGTGATCAGAGCAAGACAAGAGACAGGGCTGCCAGAGACATCCTTGAGGGCAGTCTGGCAACTACCACCAGTCAAGCCGGAGCCGCACAGACTGTCGGCAGTCTCGCAACCGTTAAAAGGATTACCGTCGCAATCGGAGAACCCGCCGACGCATGTAACAGCGCAAGTTCCGAGGGGGAATTTCGAGACAGCAGGGTCAAGATTGCAACTCGCGGCAAGGACGTTTGGCTGAGTCTTGATGTCCTCGCAATTCCGTCCATTGAACGCGGTGTTCGCACCAGTATAGGCTTGAGCGAGAGCGCAGCTCGAACCAGGGGCAGTCGGGGTACAAAGATTAGTAGGCGTCTCGCAACCGTTGGCGGGGTTGGCGTCGCAGTCGTTGAAGCCAGCAGCGCAGTTGGTGGCAGTCTGGCAGATACCACCGGTGCAAGTAATGCCGGAGGCAACGTTAGCGAGAGTCGTGCACTTGGTGCCGCAAGCATTGCAGTTCTGGGGATCATTCTTGAGATCGATGACGCAACCACCGGTCGCGGGCAACGAGCAGAATGAGAAGCCAGCGTTGCAGGAAGTGGCAGTGCAAACGCCGCCGTTACAAGTCTGTCCGTTAGCGGGGGCGTTCTTGAGCGCGCAAGCAGTGCCGCACTTACCGCACTGAGACACGTTCGTGTTGGTGTTGACCTCGCAACCGTTGAGGTAGGACTTGTCGCAGTCCTGAAAGCCAGGAGCGCAAGTCAAAGAGCAAGCAGGGACGGCACCAGAGCAAGTAGCCGAGGCGAAGTTACCGGTCTTACCGGAAACCTCGCAGTTAACAGAGCAGCTACCGCAGAAGTTCTTGTCGGTGAGAGCAGTCTCGCAACCATTGGTCCTGTCGTTGTCGCAATTCTGGAAACCAGAAGAGCAAGTAGTGAAATCGCAAACACCAGCAGTGCAAGCAACGCCAGCGTTGCTCACGCCAGGGCAGTTGTTACCGCAAACACCGCAGTTGGTGGTCGAGGAGCTAGTGTCGTCGGGGCATCCGACACCAGTGGCAGACCCGCAAACAGAGAAGCCAGTATTACAAGTTCCATTGCAAATGCCAGACGTGCAGACGGGCGAGCCGAGGTTGGGGAGCTTGCTGCAATCATTACCGCATTTACCGCAGTCAATAGCAGAGGAGTCAGTCTGAGCCTCGCAACCAGTAGTGGGGTCATTGTCGCAGTCGGAGTAGCCGGACAAGCAGCCAATGACGCACTTGCCAGCGATGCAGGAAGTGGCGGTGTTGTCAACGTTGGGAAGAGCAGCGCAGTTGTTACCGCAGGCACCGCAATCCGAGACAGCGGAGTCAACCGGGGTCTCGCAGCCAAGGGCAGGCGAGCAATCAGCGAAGAGGTTGTTGCAAGTATACTTGCAGACCGGAGTGGGGCCGGTAGTGTCGCAGCTGCCGCCCGCAGAGTTGGCACCGCTGGTGCAATCAGCACCGCAAGAACCGCAGGATTTGTCAGTGTTGTCATCGGACTCGCAACCGGTGGTGAGGTCGCCGTCGCAATCCAACTTGCCAGCAGCGCAGGTGAAAGAGCAAGCGCCAGAGTTGCAAGCAACGGAGGCGGGGTCGACACCAGCAAGAGCGGAGCAGTCGTTGTTGCAAGCACCGCAAGCCTTGACGCTGTCCGTCTGAGCCTCGCAACCGTTGGTCTTGTCATTGTCGCAGTCGCTGAAGCCAGCCGCGCAAGTGTCGTAGTCACAGTTGCCGGTCGTGCACGAGGGATTGACGACGTTCTGCACGGAAGAAGTGCAATCATTCTTGCAAGTACCGCAGGTCTTGGCATCACTGTCGGCAGTCAAGCAATCGCCAGCGCACGAGAGGAAGCCAGGGGCGCAGGTAAGCACGCAAACACCAGCGGGGCACGTGGTGTCAACAACGTTGGTGGTCTGAGTACCGCATGTATTGGGGCAGCCGAAGAGCTTGTTGGTGAACGTATAAGTGCAGACAGTGCCAGTCACGGATGAGGTGACCCAGTCCTTGAGGTCACCTGCAATGGTGATACCCGAGGGGCACGCCGACTTGTTCGGATCAGCCTTGACCGCGACGGTAAAGCTCTTCAAAGTCGCCTGGTCGACCGTAACGGTGACGTTAACGGTGTCCGCAGTGGCGCACGCAGCCAAGGCAACAGTGGCGATCGCCAAAACGATGGCGAAAGCAGCCAAGGAGCTACGGCTGGAGACGACCGCCAAGGCAGCAAGGGCAAGGGTGACCAAAAGGTTGGCACCCAACGACACAGCGCCGCCGGCGCTGGCTTTAGAGATGGTAACCAAACCCTTGGTGGGCGTAAGCTGGTAGCCCTGGTTCTTTTGGTATTCGACGGAAACACCGCCGGGGGCTCCACGGGAGACGGTGATGATACCGGTCACGGTGGTCAAAGCCTTGGCATCGACCGCAAAGCTGTCTCCAGACAGGACCTCGGTGTAAGACAATTGCTTAGTGTCGCACGTGGCCTGCGAGAACACAGCTACCGCGAAGCACGCGAACAAAACACAAAGGACAGCAGAACGAGCCATCTTTGTGTTACTTCAGGCAAGCTG
>Ga0170475_106928893_pt1 | contig 16961 bp, 16 predicted proteins | sample Soicark_Litter_5_FD_111474 | JGI IMG/M metagenome (GOLD analysis project Ga0170475, IMG submission 111474) | Avena fatua rhizosphere microbial communities from Hopland, California, USA. Combined Assembly of 48 SPs
ATAGTGGATATTTGCAATTTACCCAGTATGTCAAAGAAACCGGCTTTGGCTCTCCTGGATTTCTGACCATCCCTAAACTCGGGAAAAATGGCAGTGGCGATTTTTACCAATCGATGTACCTGACTTTCTCAGGCTTGACTGGCGTCTTGAAAAACAACGGGACGGTCAAGTTTGATGCAGGTTCTGGCACCGTCAAACTTTGGCTCGATACAGATGACAATCTTGATGCTTCGGATAACGCTAAGGCAATTGCTGAATTCCAAGTTGTAGCGCCGTCGGGCGGTAGTGATCTCAACTTTTTTGGTGGTGGTGGTGCAAACGCTACAATCGATGTAACACTGAAAATGTTGTCATCCGTCGCTGGCTTGTTCAAGAACAGTCTCGGCGTATCAATTGATCCAAATTGGACCCTGGAATTGATTAACACTGGTTCCTTGCTTACGAGCCAAATCGCGAATGTGAACCAATTCGGTAATGGCTCTACAACGCTGACCGTCAATAACGGTGGTCAATTCAATTTGTCTACTCAGCCTAAAGTGGTGCCTGAGCCAGCCACATTGGCCTTGGCCGGAATTGGCTTGCTTGGTTTGTTCGGCATGATGCGCCGCAAGGTCAGCTAATTTGGTTTTGTAATTCAGCGTTTTTATTCGTGTATAGATGTTCTCAATGAGGTGACTAATTTTCTGGATTGACAATGGGCTGTAACGATTCGCTTGCATTTATTGGTGGGGGAGCCCGGTCCGAAAATCATTCTCCGGACGTCATCAATTTTTGGAGCGGAAGCCGTGTCGAGCGTGCCTTGGCATTGGAGCCGGCTCCTACTCTTCCCATAAAAACAGCGTGATCGGCATCAGCACCAATCACCTGATTGATTTGTTTTTCGAGTTCACGCGCCAGTTTCCGAGATTTTTCTGCTTTTGAAAACGGTATTCCCTTCCTGACGTAAGAAGAAAAGATCACCGGCGTCAGTTCTGGTTGCATGACTAGTCCCAATTGTGTCAGCGTCAGCCAAAAGCGTTGCAAGGCGCGTCCTGCGGCAATGTAATCGTCGATTGAGGAGGGGGGCTTTTGCGCCTTGATGACAAAATGCGCTGCGCATGCGAGGCTGGGGATAAAATCCATCTGGATGCGCGGCGCCCAGGTACCCGCCAGGAAGGTGTTAAAAAATTCAACGCGTTCCCAGCTTTGCATCACGAAGCGCATAATGCGTACAGTCATCGGGTCGGCGCCCAGAGCTTGATCGGGCACGCGGTCCTCGCTATAACGAGCGTTCCACTGGATGATGCTGCGGTGTACCTGATAGGCTTCAGGCATGGTCAAGCGCAGTTTGGCATTGTTGAACATTAATCTGGCCGTTCGTAACTTGGTGCTGAAACCCTCCAACCAAAGAATGCAGTAAATCGAACCAACCGATGCGTCGAGAAGGTTTTTCTCGTCCGCAGTCAGGAGGCGGGTACGCATTGGGCGACGCTGGACACTGCGATGCGGTATGTACGGGATAAGCGGATCAGCTTGGATATGTGAATCGGCGGCAAAGTAGATATCGAAGGTCGGCTTGGCATCGGGATTGCCGAGGCGACGTTGAAAACGCATCTGCAGACCATGACCGCTGGCAGCAATTGACATGGTTTCCAGCAGAGTGCCTATCGCGATTTGGCTCGGGTGTCCGTCCAAGTCATATACGCAGTGATCACGTGTGTCAAAGCCATGTACCACTACATGGTACTCATCGGCAATTTCAAATCTCCAAGGCTGAGTATTGTCGCCGCTCGGTGCCCAGCGGGCTGAGTCGAGAATCTGCTCGATAATGCGGTGCGTTGTCATATATTGCGACTTCCAGTTTGGGAGATGCGGAATACTTTATTGCATATGGTAAATTTTCGTGGAATATACGCTAATTCCTCTTGCGCTCAAAAAATATTTCCAAAAAAACACTATTTCATCACCTTTCCTTGCGGCCTATACAAGCGGCAATATTTCATACTGTAAGGCGCTACGGTATTATGCGGGTCTGTGATCGTTACGAAAATAACGACTTGCCATCTATCATCTAGTGTCGCGATTTTCCCTCCCATCCTTCTCTCGAAAAAATCTACCGAAATGACCATGCAATCCATTGAAGCAATAAAGAACATATTGGCCGACGTATTGAGTCTTGGGGATCGGAAAACGAGCCTCAATTCGAATTCTGCGCTGCTTGGAAGTCTGCCCGAATTGGATTCCATGGCTGTCATCAATATCATTACAGCACTGGAGGAACAGTTTGGCATTGTCGTCGATGATGACGAAATCAGCGCCAAGACTTTCGAAACGCTGGGTACTCTCGCCCTATTTATCGATCGAAAATTAGCAGAATGAGGGGGTGTCTGGATCATCCCGCCGCGCAACCTTTTTTTCTGGATGCAGCACATGGGAAGCGGTTCTGTATTTATCATGCTCCCGCCCTCGAATTGGATTGCTGCGGAGCATTCATTTATGTGCATCCTTTCGGCGATGAAATGAACAAGACAAGGCGAATCGCTGCGTTGCAAGCAAGAGCTTTTGCTGCGATGGGATTCGGCGTGCTGCAAATAGATCTGTTTGGCTGCGGCGACAGTAGCGGTGAATTTGCCGATGCCAGATTGGCGATTTGGCGAGAAGACTTGGCCATTGCGAAAAAATGGCTTGAGCAGCATGTCGCAGCGCCGGTCAGCTTGTGGGGAGCACGTCTGGGCGGATTGCTCGCTTTGGACTTTGCCAGTCGCGTGGAAAGCACTATCGAAAAAATCATTCTTTGGCAGCCGGTTGTTAGTGGTGAATTATTTTTGACACAATTCTTACGGCTGCGCTTGGCTGGCGACATGCTCGCTGAAGGAATGGAAAAACATACCGGGACGCGCACGATGCGCAATGCGCTGGCGGCTGGGGAAATCCTTGAAGTGGCCGGCTATGAGCTTGCTCCCGCATTGGCCGCGGCAGTCGATACGCTCGATGCAAGCAAAATCGTGCCGACAAAGAGCGCCGTTCACTGGTTCGAGATCGTGCCTGAAATCGGGCGCGCGATGCAGCCGGCGAGGGCAGAGGTGGTCAGGGCGTGGAAACAGGAGGGCGTCGATTTGCAGGTGCACATGGTGCCGGGTGAGTCCTTCTGGTCGACGCAGACAGTATCGGAGTGCCCAGACATGTTATCCGCAACAGCGCAAATCTTCGCCAGTGGGCAGACATGAAATTCGAAGAGAGTGCACTGAGTTTTCCCTGCCATGATTCGTGGCTTTACGGGATTTTGAGTTTGCCGGAGCACCCCGTTTCACGAGGCGTTCTGATCGTCGTGGGCGGCCCACAGTATCGCGTGGGAAGCCATCGCCAGTTCACCCTGCTTGCCCGTGATCTTGCGTCCCATGGAGTGCCGGTGATGCGGTTCGACTATCGGGGGATGGGGGATAGTGAAGGGCCGGTGAGGACATTCGAAGAAATCAATGATGACTTGCGTTGTGCGATAGACCGATTTTTTGAGCAAGTCCCTACCCTTAAGGAGCTAGTTGTCTGGGGCCTGTGCGATGCGGCATCGGCTGCGCTGTTTTACGCGCATCAGGATCGACGTGTGACCGGTTTGATTTTGTTGAACCCTTGGGTGAGAACTGAAGAAGGAATCGCCAAGGCATATTTGAAACATTACTATTTATCTCGCTTCTTCGAGCGAGACCTCTGGGAAAAGGTGCTTGGCGGCCGTTTTGATTTTGTCGCAGCAGGACGATCTTTCTTGACGCTGATGAATAATGCTTTCCTCGGAAGAAAAAAAGACGTCAATGCAAGTCCCGATACAGGCGGGAATGGCGCCGGCGATCTTGCGGCACTACACGAGCGGATGTTCGGCGGATTCAGCCGCTTTAAGGGGCGAGTACTTTTGATTTTGAGTGGTAACGATCTCACATCCCAAGAATTTTCGGGGCTGGTCAAAGGTTCGCGCAAGTGGCGAGCCATGCTGGGATCTTCTCGTGTGAAACGCTTCGATTTGCCCGGTGCGAATCATACTTTTTCACGGCGTGATTGGCGCGAGCAAGTGGCTACATGGTCGAGAGAGTGGGTTCAGTCATGGTGAAGCGTGTGTCGATGGTTTTGCATCATTTCCGACGCGGAATTAGAGGGCATCACCCTGTCCATCGATGAATCGGTGGATGCCATTTGCGCCTACTTCAGACGCATAATGCTGATGCCAAGGTGGTTGTCTGCAATAGCGCTACGAGCTCCGACTATTCCAGACTTGAATTCGTCCGGTTGAATAGATTAAAACAATCGTGCCGCGTGCACTTTGCATTCCACTTCATATTTTTCGGCCGCGCGCCGCGCTTTGCGTTTAGCCTTGTCAGCAGACTTGCCGGTTGCGTGGACGGTATCTTCATCGGCCCACTTCTTGCGCTGTTCCAGAGAAGTACATTTCGCTTTTTTTGCATTGGCGCTTTTAGTTGCCTGTTGTTGTTCTTTTTCCTCTCTTGTTTCGCGCTGGTGGCGCGCTTTTTCAAGGCGTTCCACTTCTCTTTTGTCTTGGGCAAGTTGTTGTTTGGCTTTGATTGCATCCAGGGAAGATACCGTGTCACCGTTTTTTATAACAGTTTTGCCTCCAGGGCATGGCTCGTCGCTATAACTTATTTTTCCAGTAATTTCGCATTTGAAAATCGCGAGCGCAGGTGCGGAGAATGACAGTAGCAATGTGACCAATAAGGTTTGCAGCATAGATTGTTTTTGTTGTGAGTAATTAGAGGACTTTACCCGGATTCATTAGATTCAATGGATCGAGCGCGCGCTTGATGGATTGCATCAGATGCAGCTCGACATCCGATTTGTAATGACGAATTTCATCACGCTTTAGTGCGCCCAAGCCATGTTCTGCTGAAATCGAACCGCCGAATTGGTGCACGCTATCGTGCACGACGCGGTTGACGTCGGCTTGTCTGGCAATGAACGCCTCGTCCGAGGCATGTTCGGGCGGTGAGACGTTGTAATGCAAATTGCCATCGCCGAGGTGGCCGAAGGTAACCATTCTGCATCCGGAGAAACTGTCTTGCAGCAATATGTCGGTGACACGGATGAAATCTCCGATGTGTGAAATCGGCACGGAAATATCGTGCTTGATATTTTTGCCTTCCTCCGCTTGCGCTAGCGGAATATGCTCACGCAAATGCCATAAGGTTTTCGACTGGGCGATTGATGCTGCGACAATCGCATCCTGAATCGCCTCCTGTTCCAATGCACTGGTAATGACATTTTCCAGCAGGGCGGTTGCGTGTTCTTCGGACTCGCTATCGGAAACTTCCATCAGCACGTATTGCGGGTAACTTTGCGGGAACGGCAGGCGCATTTGCGGGAAATGTTTGGCAACCAACTGCAAACAAAAATTCGACATCAATTCGAAACCGGTCAGCGCCGCTTCGCATTGTTCCTGTGCGATTGCCAGCAGCTTCAATGCATCGTCCGGCGTCTGCATCGCGGCCAGCGCGGTCAATTGTGCCTTGGGCTGTGGAAACAGCTTCAATACCGCTGCGGTAATGATGCCGAGCGTGCCTTCTGCACCAATGAAGAGATCGCGCAGATCGTACCCCGTATTATCCTTGCGCAGTCCGCGCAATCCGCTCCAAACTTCGCCTTGTGCTGTGACGACCTCGAGGCCGAGGCATAGGTCACGCGCATTTCCATAGCGCAGTACCGCAGTGCCGCCCGCATTGGTGGAGAGGTTGCCGCCGATTGTGCAACTGCCTTCTGCCGCCAGCGATAAGGGAAATAGACGTCCCGCTTCGGCCGCTGCATTCTGAATGTTTTCCAGAATGCAGCCTGCTTCCACCGTCATTGTATTGTTGATGATGTCCACGGCGCGAATGCGCTTCAGACGGGCTAAATACAGTACGATCGCGGTACCGCTCTGGTCCGGCACGCTGCCGAGCACGAGGCCGGTATTTCCCCCTTGGGGCACGACGGGTACACGGAACTGGTTGCACAAGCGGATGATCGCCGCTACTTCATCGGTGTTGCCGGGTTTGATGACGGCCAGCGCTTTGCCGGTAAAGCGACGGCGCCAGTCGGTCAGATGCGGTGCGGTATCCGTATCATCGGTCAGGACATGATTTGCGCCGACCGTATTGCGGCACTTATCAAGAAAATCGCTCATTTCGAATGAGAGGCTTTTTGGATGGCTTGTTGCGTCAGTTTTTTTGCCGCCTGCTTGTAGGGTCGCAGGTAAAAGATGGTACAGAAGAAAAATACGCAAACCAGACCGACTTCGATCAATGCCAATAGGGATGAAAGGCCGGCATCGATACCCGTCACGCTGGTGCCGCGCACGATGCCTTCGATGAAGTAGAGCAAAATCAGCATCGACGTCCATTGCAGCGTGTAAATGTCGCGCTTGAGCACGCCACGCAAAGGGATCAGCAGCGGCAAAACTTTCAGTGCCATCCACGATCCACCCGGACGTAACGGTGCCAGCCACATTTCCCATGCAATGCACAATACAATCAACGCCAGCAAACTGCCGATGCTGCCGGCATAACAGGCTTTTTGAAACGGCTCTTTCATTGGACGCCTCGTAATTTTTGGGTGGTTTGCGCCAGTCGCCGACCCAGCGCTATCGCCAAGGTGCGTGTATCGTCAGCTATCTGATGGTTGCCGTTCAGCCCCGACCAATGGCTGGCACCGTAGGGCGATCCGCCAGTAGCGGTGGTCATCAGTTCCGGCTGAGTGTAGGGTAAACCGAGCAGCATCATGCCATGATGCAGGAGTGGAATCATCATCGTCAGCAGAGTCGATTCCTGGCCGCCATGCAGGCTACCGGTGGACGTAAAGACGCAGGCTGGTTTGCCGGAAAGTGCGCCCGATAACCAGTGCGATGTCGTACTGTCCCAAAAATATTTCATGGGCGCAGCCATGTTGCCGAAACGGGTGGGGGAACCCAGCGCAAGTCCTGCGCATTCGTCAAGGTCGCGCAATTCGACATAGGGCGCCCCTTCTTTGGGGACTTCGGATTCGATCGCTTCGGCCACCGTAGACACTGCCGGCACCGTGCGCAATCGGGCATCGCAGCCGGGTACGCTTTCGATGCCTTGGGCAATTAAGTCCGCCAATCTGCGGGTAGAACCATGTCGGGAATAGTACAAAACGAGAATAGTAAGGTTGGAGACATTCATGCTTGGTATTATAGAGCGCTTTTATTGGCACTAATCGTTACGTTCTGCCGCATCGCCCTATGCTTCCAATAAAATTTCCTGCACATCTATCTGACTTGTGTCAAATACGTTGGCCAAAAATTCGCGACATGGTTCGCTTCGCGCGGCGTCGATTGGATGAAGAGCGCTTGCCGCAAGTGGCGGGCAGCCTGACCTTTACGACGGTATTGGCGCTGGTACCGATGTTGACGATTGCACTGGCGATCTTTACGACTTTTCCGCTATTCAAGACCTTTCGTGCATCGCTTGAAGCTTATTTCATTCAAAGCCTGATGCCGAAGTCGATCGCCAATACGATACTTGGCTACCTCAGCCAGTTTGCTGCAAAGGCGACGCGCCTGTCCGCCGTCGGTGCCGTCGCATTGATTGCGACTGCGGTGGCGATGCTGGGGATGATCGACCGCGCGTTCAATCATATCTGGCGAGTCAAGACGCGCCGGCCATTCATGCAGCGGGTGCTGGTGTATTGGGCGATTGTCACGCTCGGGCCACTGCTGATCGGCGTATCGATGACGATGACGTCGTATGTGTTTACTGCGACTAATGACGTTGTCATGAGCGTCCCTTTTGTGGGCGCACTTTTTTATACGCTGGTATCGGTGATGCTGACCACGGGGGCATTCACCTTGCTCTATATAATGGTGCCGAATCGCTTTGTTGATTGGCGCGATGCAGTATGGGGTGGCTTGGTTGCCGCGATTGCATTTGAAATCGCCAAACGCCTGTTTGCGATATTCGTGACGAAATTCCCGACTTATACCGTGGTATATGGCGCATTGGCGGCAATGCCGATTTTTCTGGTATGGATTTATGTGTCGTGGTGGATCACCTTGGGCGGTGCAGTCATCGCGGCATCCTTGCCGGTCGTGAAGTATGAGCGATGGTGGCATGTTGCCACGCCAGCCAGCGCTTTCGTCGACGCAATGGCGGTGCTTGAGACGCTGTATGAGGCGAGAGCCCATGGCGGTTCGGCTGCGGTCGATGCCGACATGATCCGCTCACGGACCAGGCTAGGATTTGATGAGTCCGAGAGTTTGCTGCAAAAAATGCTCGATGCGGGGTGGGTCGGCCGTATCAAGACCGAATTGCCGAAGCGCATACAGTGGGGCAAGCGTGTCACGGAAGGCATGGATTCGTGGACTTTGCTGGCTAACCCGCAACAATTGACGATGGCGGACGTTTATCGTCTGTTCATGTTTGATCCGTCAGGCAATCCGGTATTGGCCAGGCAGGTGGAAAGCGTGATCGAGCGGGGCTTGAGCCAATCGCTCGCCGTGCATTTTGCGCGCGGCGAATGAATGGAAATCAAATGGACCGCCATTTCACTGTCTTGAGAAAGTGAATAATGCGTTGAGCACTGCATCCGGTTGTTCCGCCATCAGCGCGTGGCCGCAGTGTTCGATTTGCACCACTTTGCCATGCGCAATTGCCTTGATTAGCGTCGCGCTTGATTTCGGCGGCGTCATCATGTCGCGTTTCCCAAGTACAAACAAGACGGGGCAGGTAGCCGCTTTGGCTGCGGTTTCGCCATTCGCATACGCTTTGCAGGCAGAGAAATCGGTATAAAAAACTTTCTCCGGATTTTGCCGGGAAATGCGCTGCATCAGGCGTTGACTGCCACCCATGACATAGAAGCCCGGACCTGGACAAGACGGCTTATGGGCAATCGATGTATGGGACCAGATATTCACCATGTCGATGGCTTTTTGCTCTTCATTTTTTGCTGCGTCGAGCAAGGCATCCGATACTTCCATCGGATAGGCGGTGCCGACAAGTGCCAGTCTGACGACGCGGCCCGGTGCCTTGGCGCAGGTTTCAAGTGCAATCAACGACCCCATGCTGTGGCCGATCAGCGTTGCCTGTTGCACGCCTGCAGCATCCAGTAATGCCAACAGCCAATCCGACATCGCTTTAATCGTCGTCAGCGCGGTCCCCTTGCTGCGGCCATGTCCCGGCAAGTCGACTGCCAGCACGCCGAAACCATGGTGCGCGAAGTAACGCGTCTGCAAGATCCAGACTGAATGATCGTTCTGTGCGCCATGGATGAACACCACGGTCGGTAGTGCAGGATCGAATGGCTTGCCGCCGGTGTAGCAATAGGCATCGTGATCCTGAATTTTCAGCAGCATGTCATGCCCCCTTTTTTGCAGCTTTCAATGCGCGCGCCAAATCTTCGATCAAATCATCCACATCTTCCAGTCCGATTGACAAACGTATTGTGCCTTCAGTAATGCCTGATGCGGCCAATTGCTCGGTAGGCACGCGAAAATGCGTCGTGGATGCGGGATGGATCACGAGTGATTTGGCATCGCCCACATTGGCCAGATGCGAGAAAATATTCAAAGACTCGACAAGGCGGCACCCTGCTGCACGACCGCCTCTGATCTCAAAGGAAAATACCGCGCCGCAGCCTTTCGGCAGCAATGTCTTGGCCAGCGCATGATCGGGGTGCGACGTCAGTTCCGGATAGGACACGGATTCCACCGCCGAATGCGCGGTCAGAAATTCAACGATCTTGCGTGTATTGGCAACATGCCGGTCCATGCGCAATCCCAAGGTTTCGATGCCCTGCAAAATGGCAAATGCATTGTGGGGGCTCATCACCGCGCCGAAGTCGCGCAAGCCTTCGCGTCGCGCGCGCAGCGAAAATGGGGCCACGCTCGATTCTTCCGCAAACACCATGCCGTGAAAGCCATCGTATGGTTCGCACAATTCCGCAAAATGGCCGGTTTTTTCGTAGGCTTGTTGCCAGTCAAACGTGCCGCCATCCACGAGCAGCCCACCGATTGCGGTGCCATGGCCGCACAGGAATTTAGTTGCAGAGTGGAAAATCAAATCGGCGCCATGTTCGAACGGGCGCAGCAGATAGGGCGTAGTGAACGTTGCATCAACCATCAACGGTAAATGGCGCTCATGCGCGATCGCGGCAACCTGCGGAATGTTCAGGACGTCAAGGCCCGGATTGCCGAGTGTTTCGCCAAACAATACTTTGGTATTCGGGCGTATGGCATTGCGCCACGCATCAAGGTCGCGCGGGTCGACAAACGTGGTATCGATACCGAAGCGCTTCATGGTGTAGGCGAGCAGATTTTGCGATCCCCCGTACAATGCGCGCGATGCAACCACGTGCGAGCCGGCACCCGCAATCGTTACCAGGCCGAGATGCATCGCTGCCTGGCCGCTGGCAACCGCAATGCCGGCAACGCCGCCTTCCAGTGCGGCAATTCGCTCTTCCAGCACGGCATTGGTGGGGTTGGAAATACGAGAATATACGTGTCCGGCGCATTCCATGTTGAACAGCGACGCCGCGTGATCGGAATCCTTGAAAACGAACGACGTCGTCAGGTAAATCGGTGTTGCACGCGCGCCGGTTGCCGGGTCGGGCGCAGCACCGGCATGCAGCGATAAGGTATCGAAACCCGGATATTTGGGGCTACCCATGATGTGATTGTTCTCCTCAATTCGATGTTGCAAATCGTAGCATCGAATGGAGGGATGGTTGAGCGCATCATCGCATGCTGTAGTGCTAGATTTTTCGCACCAGTTAAGCTACATTCGATATGGAGATTGCATGAATTCGGGTTGAAACGGAATAATAAAAATCGACAGGATAAGGCAATGAAAGTATCTGAAATACTTAAAGTAAAAGGCAATATTCTCTACACGGTGACGCCTGATACCTTGGTGCTGGACGCAGTCAATACGATGGCCGAAAAAGACATTGGTTCTTTGGTGGTGATGGAGTTCGGTGAACTGGTCGGCATGCTGACTTTCCGTGAGGTAATGAAAACCATCCATGAAAATGGCGGGGAGGTTGGTAAAGGCCGCGTACGCAAGCATATGGATGACCATCCGATCACGATTACGCCGGATACGGAAATCAATGAGGTGCGCCGCTTGATGCTGGAGCGCCATGCGCGTTATGTACCAGTGGTAGATGCGAAGACTTTGCTTGGTGTGATATCGTTTTACGATGTTGCGAAAGCGGTATTTGAAGCGCAAAGTTTCGAGAATAAAATGTTGAAGGCCTATATTCGTGACTGGCCTAGTGAGGGTGAAGAATAAGTATTGCAATTTTTAAAGTCGAATTTAAGGCCGTTCATGGTGAAGTTGTGCAACCATGAACGGCTTTTCCATATCAGCGTTCGTTTTTTGCGCTAACAGTCCTGATCCATGAGTCAATCCAGCCAATTTTCCCTGCTAGCCCAGCGCCGCTTTGGTCCATTTTTCTGGACACAATTTTTCGGTGCGTTCAACGACAATGTGTTCAAGATCGCCTTGCTGACGGTGCTGACCTATGAAGCATTGAGCTGGACGGCACTGGATGTCGGTCTATTGAGTAACCTGATCCCAGGCTTGTTCATTTTGCCGTTTGTGCTGTTTTCCGCGACGGCAGGACAATTGGCGGACAAGTTTGAAAAATCGCGCCTGGCGCGTTGCGTCAAATTGCTCGAAATCGCAATCATGGCGATCGCGGCAGTAGGCTGGATGACGCATACGCTATGGTTGTTGATCGTCGCGGTAGTTGGAATGGGTTTGCATTCCACTTTGTTCGGCCCGGTTAAATATGCTTATTTGCCGCAACAGCTAAAGCAGGAAGAGCTCACCGGCGGCAACGGGTTGGTCGAAATGGGAACCTTCGTCGGTATTTTGCTGGGCGAGGTGCTGGGCGCAGTGCTGGTAGTGCAAAAGCCATGGGGCATCGAAATGGTTGCCGGCGGCACGATGGCGATTGCTGTCATCGGTTGGCTCGCCAGCCGTCGCATTCCGCTTTCGCCGGCACCTGAACCGGCCTTGAAAATCAACTGGAATCCCATCACCGAAACGGTGCGCAATATCGGTTTTTCGCGTCAGAATCGCCCAGTGTTTTTGTCGCTGCTCGGCAATTCATGGTTCTGGTTTTACGGCGCAATCATCCTTGCGCAATTTCCCGTTTATGCGAAGGATTACCTGCATGGCGACCATAGCGTATTCGTGCTGCTGTTGACGGCATTTTCGCTCGGCATAGGCGCCGGATCATTATTATGCGAACGCCTGTCCGGACATAAAGTGGAAATCGGATTGGTGCCGTTCGGCTCAATCGGATTGTCCTTGTTCGGTTTCGACCTGTACTTGGCCAGCCTTGGTTATTCCAACACCATGGCGGTCGATATGGCGGGATTCATCACGCAGCAGGGCAGTGTCCGGATTTTGTTTGATTGCAGCATGATCGGTCTCTTCGGTGGCTTTTATGTCGTGCCCTTGTTCGCCATCCTTCAAACGCGTTGCGACCCCAAACACGTGTCGCGCACTATCGCCGGCACGAATATCATGAACGCGCTATTCATGGTGATCGCAGCGCTGATTGCAATGATATTGCTGAAAATGGGTTTTACGATCCCGCAGATTTTCATGGCTACGGCGGTGATGAATGCGTTCGTTGCGGTTTACATTTTTTCACTTGTGCCGGAATTTCTGATGCGCTTTGTTGCCTGGCTTTTGATTCATACCATCCATCGCGTGCATGGCATCGATACCGGTCGAATTCCCGATGAGGGCGCTGCGGTCCTGGTGTGTAACCATGTGAGTTACGTCGATGCGATTGTCATCATGGCGGCCAGTCCGCGGCCGATTCGCTTCGTGATGGACCATCGTATTTTCAAGATGCCGGTATTGTCGTGGATTTTCAAAACTGCGAAAGCGATTCCGATTGCGCCGGCAAAGGAAGACCCAGTGTTAATGGAAAAGGCGTACGCCGATATTGCGCAGGCGTTGCATGAGGGTGAACTGGTGTGCATTTTCCCGGAAGGGAAACTGACCACTACCGGCGAGATGAATGAATTCAAAGGCGGCATCAAGAAGATCATCGAACGTTCACCGGTCCCGGTGATCCCGATGGCCTTGCGCGGTCTGTGGGGTAGCATGCTGACGCGTGGCGAGGGCAATCCGTTCGGGCGTTCTTTCAAGCGAGGACCGTTGTCGAAATTGTCACTGGTGGTCGGCCAGCCGCTGGCGCCGGCGCAGGCGACGCCGGAACTGCTGCAGGAGCGGGTGCTGGCCTTGCGCGGTGAATGGAAGTAATACGTCAATTTTCGAGCGGGATTTGCATGAGGATTTGCATGAGGATTTGCATGAGCGGGGAGAAAGCCGCAACGTTGGAGCCGCACTGGTGGTCTTATTCGATGCTGTAGTGTAGACAAGTAGAAAACGAAAATACGAGCATAGTTTTACTGCACGAGTACATTAACGCGGTGCCTTGCGCTGGTAAAATGGGACTTTTCCGTCTCCTCATATCTCGTCATCATGTCCGGCAATACGTTTGGCACCCTCTTTACCGTTACCACTTTCGGCGAATCCCACGGCCCGGCGATTGGCTGTGTCATCGATGGCTGCCCGCCCGGGATGGTGTTATCCGAAGCCGATATCCAGCCCGAGCTCGACCGGCGCAAGCCAGGCACCTCGCGCCATGTGACGCAACGGCAGGAGTCGGATACCGTCGAGATCCTGTCCGGCGTATTTGAAGGCAAGACGACCGGCACGCCGATTGCGCTGTTGATTCGCAACGAAGATCAGCGCAGCAAGGATTACGGCAATATCACCGATACCTTCCGACCGGGCCATGCCGACTATACCTACTGGCATAAATACGGCATTCGCGATCCGCGCGGCGGCGGGCGCTCATCGGCTCGCCTGACCGCACCCGTCGTAGGCGCCGCGGCAGTGGCGAAAAAATGGCTATTTGAACAATACGGAACAACATTCAAAGGCTGCATGAGCCAGTTGGGCGAGATCGCGATTCCATTCGAGTCGTGGGAACATGTACGCGAAAATCCATTCTTTGCCGCCAACGCGAGCATTATTCCGCAACTCGAAGCGTACATGGATACGTTGCGCAAGGATGGCGACTCCTGCGGCGCGCGCATCGATGTGGTGGCCGAACACGTGCCGATCGGGCTGGGTGAGCCGATTTACGACAAACTCGATGCCGAGATCGCCTATGCACTGATGGGCATCAATGCCGTCAAGGGTGTGGAAATCGGCGCTGGATTCAAGTCCGTCGCACAAAAAGGCACGGAGCATGGCGATGAATTGACGCCGGCCGGATTTGCCACCAATAATTCAGGCGGTGTACTGGGCGGCATTTCAACAGGCCAGGACATTAGTGCGTCGATCGCGATCAAGCCGACGTCAAGCATTCGTACGCCGCGCCAATCGATCGACAAGAATGGCAATCCGATCATGGTGGAAACCTTTGGCCGCCATGATCCCTGTGTCGGCATTCGCGCGACGCCGATTGCAGAAGCGATGCTGGCCTTGGTGCTGATGGACCACGCGCTACGCCATCGCGCACAATGCGGTGACGTGCACGTGACGACGCCAAAGATTGCGGCACATATCAAGTAATGCGGTGAATATCCGCAGCCTGGATGAAGCGAAGCGAAATCCAGGCAGTTCTTCATACTTTCCCCTCTCCAGGAAATTCCCACGTGTCGCATCTCTCCTGGCCCAAACAATCGATCAACTTCGCTTTTTTCTTCTTCGCGTATTACGGTTTCGTCGGCGCATTCACTCCTTACGCGAGCCTGTTTTTTGCAGAAAGAGGCATGACTGCCGCGCAAATCGGCGTGCTGATGTCCCTGATGCAGGTAATGCGCATATTTGGACCGAATTTGTGGGGTTGGGTCGCTGACCATACCCAAAAACGCGTAACGGTGTTGCGCGTTACCGCAGTGGCGACGCTCATCGCATTCTCCGGCATGTTTTTCGGCCGGATATTTACGCACTTCCTTCTTGTCATGGTGGCGATCAACGCTTTTGCCAGTGCACAAGGGCCATTGTCGGAGGCGTTGATGTTGTCGGAGATGCGCGGCGATCTGACGCATTATGGACGGCTGCGGCTATGGGGATCGATCGGATTCATCGCATTGGTGACATTGGCAGGACAACTGCTTGATTGGCAGGGTATCGAGCTGATGCCGTGGATCGCGTTTGCGATGCTTGCGCTGGTATGGGTGGCCAGTCTGCGCATGCAGGAAACGCCGCAAGCACATGCACATGAAGATTCCCCGTCGGTGACGGCATTGTTGATGCGACCGGAGGTGAGTGCGTTTTTCGTATCGACGTTTTTGATGATCGCCGCTCATGCCTCCCTGTACGTATTTTATTCGTTGTATCTGGCGCAGCTCGGTTACAGCAAAACCGTGATCGGCTTGATGTGGTCGCTGGGTGTCGTGGTTGAAATCGCTTTCTTTTTTTACCAGGCGCCAATTTTCCGGCGCATCGGGGTACAGAAGCTGATGCTGGCAAGCTTGCTGATCGCGGTCGTGCGGTTCACGATGATCGGTTTTTGTGCGCAATCGCTGTTCTGGCTGCTGGTAGCACAGGTGCTGCATGCAGCGACCTTTGGTGTGCATCATTCGGCTTCCGTCATGACGTTGCAACGCTGGTTTTCCGGGCCGTTGCAGGCGCGCGGTCAAGCGCTCTACACCAGTATTTCCTATGGGTTGGGCGGCACCCTCGGCAGTTTGGTGTTGAGTGCGTTTTGGGATAGATTTGGCGCACAGGCAGTCTATTTCGGAGCGGCGGTATTCGCGCTGGGAGGTGCGGTAGCGGCCGCATTGTCTTACCGTTGGCAACCCCACTATAAGGAATGAACATGAAATGGTTTTCCCAAAAGTGCTTGGTCGTAAAGCACATTCTATTATCCGCAGCGGTGCTGACGCTGGCTTCCTGCCAAACCGTGCAAACTACCCAAGGCGGCGTGGTGGGCGTCGACCGTCAGCAAATGATGGCGGTTTCTTCCGCCGAGATCGAGCAGGCCGCAGCCAAGGAATACGCGCAACTGGTGACAGAAGAGCGGCGGAAGGGCGAACTCGACCGCAATCCTGTGCAATACAATCGCGTGCGCGCAATTGCCAATCGCCTGATCCAGCAAACCCCGGTGTTTCGGCCCGATGCGCAACGATGGAATTGGGAAGTCCATGTATTCAGCTCGCCGGAAGTCAATGCATGGTGCATGCCAGGTGGCAAGATTGCCGTGTATTCGGGATTGATCGACAAACTCCAGCTCACCGATGACGAATTGGCGGCGGTAATGGGGCATGAGATGGCGCATGCGTTGCGCGAACATGCACGTGAACGCGCCTCCGAACAAGTGATGGCCAGCTTGGGGATTTCAGTGGTGTCGGCGATTGCGGGTCTGGGCGATGTTGGCCAGAAAGGCATGGAATATGCGTATATGGGCTTGCTGGGTTTGCCAAATTCGCGCCGCCATGAGACCGAAGCAGATCGTATTGGTGTCGAACTGGCTGCACGTGCCGGCTATAACCCACACGCTGCCGTTACACTCTGGCAAAAAATGGGAAGTGTCGGGGGGGCGGAGCCTATCAAGTTTTTATCGACCCATCCCTCGAACGAAGATCGTTTGCGCGATCTCACCGACTATTCGCAACGCGTGATGCCGCTGTACGAACAGGCCAGGAAAAAACATTGATTGCGAAATTTGCAATGAATTCCCAGGTGCGCCCATGGTATTTGCTGTGGGCGTTTTTCATTGTGCAGGTGCGAGGCAGGAATCGTGCTATTGCACTGCACGAATATGGCATAATCAAAGATTCCCCCTTATAAAATTTGAATCGTGCTCTCTGCACGCCTTTGAAACATGGCCCAAACGCTCTACGATAAACTCTGGGAATCGCACGTTGTCCATTCCGAGGATGACGGCACGACGATCCTTTACATCGACCGCCATCTCGTGCATGAAGTCACCAGCCCGCAAGCATTCGACGG
>Ga0170475_101208502_pt1 | contig 16952 bp, 4 predicted proteins | sample Soicark_Litter_5_FD_111474 | JGI IMG/M metagenome (GOLD analysis project Ga0170475, IMG submission 111474) | Avena fatua rhizosphere microbial communities from Hopland, California, USA. Combined Assembly of 48 SPs
AGCGCTGCAGCTATGAAATCTGCACCATACGCGCAAAAAACAATCAAAAATATTTCATGGAGCATCGTATGCACGAGTTCACGGGGGGGCATCAGAGTATCGACTGCGCCGCAGAGGCGGGGTGTGGTTTGTCGAATTTGATGGGGGTGTTGCGTTTATTGCTGGTGACAATCGGCATCGTGGCGGCAACGCCTGCATGCGCAATATCATTGGCTGAAGCTATTGCGCTTGCTCGACAATCCGACCCAACTTACTTGAGCGCGCAGGCGAATTTGACGGCGTCGCGAGAACGCTCCAGTCAAGCACGGGGTGCGCTTTTGCCTCAAATTACGGTAAGCGCGAACACGACCGCCAACCGGCGCAATTATGAAACGCGCGACAGTGAGATTCCCGCGACCGATGATCGCTATAACAGTAAATCCGCGCAAGTAAATTTGACTCAGCCGCTATGGCGCCGGTCAAATTGGATCGCCTTAGCCCAATCCAATGTTGCGGTTTCGCAGGCGGATTTCCAATTGGCTGCCGCCGAACAGGATTTGCTGGTCCGGCTGACGCAGGCCTGGTTCGACGCCATGCTGGCGCGCGATGTCGTGGTCTTCGCCGGCGGCCAGACTGAAGCTGCGCGCCATCAGTGGGAACAAACCAATTACGCGGTGGATGTCGGGCTGGCGACCGCACCGGCACTTGAAGAGGCGCGGACCAAATACGATCAAGCCATGGCGGACGAGGTCGCGGCGGAAACGGACCAGAGCATCAAGTCGGCGGCGCTAGAGCAGATCATCGGCCCGCAGCCAGCCTTGGATCTGCCTTCATTGTCCGACGACTACGTGATTGTCGATCCGCGCTCCGGAACATTGGAACAATGGTTGAGTCAAGCCGAGGCGACCAGTCCTTCGATTCTGGCGGCAAGCCTGGCGCTAGAAGCCGCAAACGAAGAAATACGCAAGCAGCGTGCTGGACACGAGCCGACCCTGGATGTCGTCGCCAGCTATGGCAAAAACGGGCAGGGCGCGGGCTCTTTTCCTGGCCAGAACGGCTATGACATCAAACAGCCTTCGATCGGATTGCAATTAAATATTCCACTCTTTTCAGGGGGCACCCAGAACGCGAAAGTGGGGGAAGCGATTGCGCTCCGGGAGAAAGCCAGGCAGGATCTCGAACTGGCTCGTCGCAACGTTCGAATGGCGGCCAAGCAAGCATGGTTCGGCTGGCAGGCAGGGGCGGCGCGTAAAACAGCTTCTCTGCAATCAGTAAAATTTACGACGCTGGCATTGAAGGTGGCGCTGACCGGACAAACGAATGAGGTGAGGTCGGAACTCGATGTGCTGCAGGCGCGGCAGCAATTCTACAGTGCCCTGCGCGACCTGCAAAAGGCGCGCTACGACATGATCTCCAACCATATCAAGCTCAAGGCGACTGCCGGCCGGCTGGTCGATACCGATTTGACGAAATTCGATGCGTGGTTTATCAACGACGGCGCAGATCCCGGTCAAAGCTGGGTGGCGAAGCAAAGGGTTCTGTCGCATTAGCGAGCGCAAGAAAATCGGAGCAGATGCGTTGAGTCTCCCCTCAAGCTGGACGGATTTGTCCAGCCAAAGCATAAAACGGGTCGGCGAACGACATCGCCTCGGCCCCCTCCATCATGCGCTGTCCATTGCGGATCATGTGCATGAGTTCGATGCCACCTAGGATGCTCTTGGCCGTGAGCAGGAAATCGACGCTGTTGCCTTCCTTGTCCACCGCACGCTTGTATTTTCGGAACACATTTTCCAGCAACGGCAGGAACCGGATCGTTCACCGGTTGACTGTCTAATGATCCACCCGTACGCCGCGCTCCTCCATCATCTCGTCCAGATTCCGCGTGCTCAGCGAATACGCCGCGTACCACCGGATGCACACCAAAATCACTTCCAGCGGAAACCTCCTCCCATTCCCATTCAACATCGCTGGCCATCCGCTTTTCAGAGCCGATAGTCTGCCTAAAGGTTCTTCATACTCTCGCTAACGCGACAGAACCGCAATTGACGCCACAAAATTGATCATTCGCCAGGGAATGCATAAAAAAGGCTTCTTTATTACTTTTACGTTCAAGTGTCATTTCTGCCTTTAGCGTGACTCGCCCCCGTGATGAACAAGTGTCTATGCACGAGAAGTCCGTAATAAACCACGTTAATAATTTCCCGAAAGGAATAAATCTCAATCAAACATACGCCGATTTTCATTACAGAAACTATTTAAATATTTCCACATAAATATGGTATTGCCTTTGATATTGTTTTTCTGTAAGGTGGCATTTTTTACAATAACAACAACAACTTTTGATTTTTCGCAATGTATCCATACGCAAATTGAGCTGATACGAAAAATTAAAAAAGCGTCAACTTTGCATATCCAAGAGGCAACATGTGTTGCCTGTTTCGGATGGATTTTGTGTCTCTCACTTCAAGCGCTTTATTTAGCAGCGCAGCAGCTTTTTGCTGGCCCAAGAATAAGTTTTTGGTTGTAACCAAATTAATAAAACCTTTTATCTAAAGAGCCAATATGTCGAAGCCACAAATGAAAAGCGGTGCCAAGAAGAAATTCATTGCTGATCCAGATGCGCCGACTCAAGGTGCAAAATCGTTCAATTTCGACTGGTTTACGCCTGAACTTCTGAGGCATTAAAAAATCTGGCGTGATGTGCTACCCGCTAGATCCGATCCCAGACACTTGTTTAAGCGATGTGTTTGTGAGATTTCAGTTCGTCAATATCAAACTCACCGGCTTTGCCGGGGATAATTTTTACAGGGATTACCATGCGTAAGTCAGCCGTCAAAAATGATCGTCCTGATCGTATTAAGAACCTCATTCTGTCGCCGCTGATGTCGGCATTGACGCAGGTCTTCACGCCGGGTAAATCTCTCACCAGTTTCCTTGTCAAAAAAAACGGATGCAATACAAAAGCTGCCGGCCCCTTTGCCAGCCGTTCGCTTCGAGGCGCTTGAGCCGCGCATACTTTTATCGGGCGATGTCAATCCTGCAGCATTGACTGTTGCCGGCGCCATCAGCATTCAAGGCGAACAGGACCATTACGAATTCACGGTGGAAGAACCGCGCCGCGTCGTCTTTGACAGCCTCACCAATCGCAGCGATCTGAGCTGGACGCTCGACGGCCCGAGCGGCCAAGTTACCAACCGTACATTCAGCAATACGGATTACAACGCGGGGTCGCCGGCATTCGAACTCGCGGCCGGCAAATACAAGCTCACTGTTGACGGGCAAAACGATGCGCTGGGCGATTATGCATTGCGCATCATCGACGCGGATGCCGCAGCCGACATGACGCCCGGGGTCGAGGTAACCGGCACGCTCGACAGCGGCAACAAGACGGCGGTCTATCGTTTCTCGGGAACTGCCGGCGACAAGTTGTATTTCCATGGCGGGCTCTTGCAAAGTACCGCCAGCGCCAATGCCACCTGGCGCCTGATCGACCCTTTCGGTCGGCAGGAAGGTAGCGTATATAGCGCTGAACAGGACCGCGATACCTTCACGCTGCAGCGCACCGGCGAATATTTATTGCTGCTCGAAGGCTATGCGGGCAACACTGCGCCAGCCGATTACCAGTTCAACCTGCGCACCGTCACGGACAGTACGACGCCGCTGACGCTGGATACCACAATAACAGCCAATATCGACCAGCCGGGCAAGACGGCGAACTTTACCTTCACGCTGACTGAGGCCACGCCGGTGTTGTTCGACAAGCTGACGGACGCCAATTTTCTCTGGTCGCTGACCGGACCGAAAGGGCAGCAAGTCACACGTCACTCGACTTACGATGCTTATTACTACGGTTACGCTAACGATACGTCATTCGACGGCTTCGAACATCTCGCACTTGCGGCGGGAACCTATACGCTGTCGGTGGATCTGGATGGCGCTGCCACCGGAAGTTTTCCGTTTCGGCTGGTCAGCGCAGCGTCGGCGCAAACCCTCGTCCCGGGTACGGTTACGACCGGCAGCCTGGATCTCGCGCGCGGCTCCAGGATATTCAAGGTCGCATTGACGGCAGGGGACAAGGTTTATCTCGACGGACGTTCCGTCTCAGGGGGTTCGGCCAGTTGGCGACTGATCAACCCGTACGGCGTGCGCGTCAATGCGTCGGCGCTGACTTCGGCGGTCGATCCGTTCAATGTAAATGCCACCGGCGATTATTGGCTGGTGCTGGATGGCGCCGATGGCAATGCCGCCGATGCAACCGTCAACTATCAGTTCGCGCTGAACAAGGTGCCCGACGTCGCCAGAACGCTTGTAGTCGGCGATGCGGTTTTCGGCACGATCGACACGGCCGGACAGGCTGCGGTTTACAGCTTCGATCTGGCGGCGGCTACCCAGCTGGCATTTGATGCGCACAGCAACCGTTCAGATGTTTTATGGTCGCTGATCGGTCCGCGCGGCACTGAAATTTCCAGCCGCCGTTTCGATCAAAGCGACGGCGCCAACGGGTTTGGCGTTCTGGCGCTGCCGGCAGGCAGTTATCGACTGGTCGTGCGCGGCAGCGGCAGCGCTGTCGGCGCATTCGGCTTCAAGCTGCTTGACTTGAGCGGCGCTTCCACGCTTGCTCTGGATTCTGCCATCAGCGGCACGCTGATTCCAGGCAACAGCGCGCTGGCGTACCGCTTCACCGCCGCTGCCGGCGACAAGGTGGCGTTCCAAAGCAACAGCGTTGGTGCCGGCAATGCCACATGGCGCCTGGTCGACCGATTCGGCCGCGACGTCGCGGGCGCAAGCAGCCTCGCCAGCAACCGCAGTGCATTGGCATTGAACACCGGCGGCGCCTATACTTTGCTGGTCGAGGGACGCCTGGATAATGCCGCATCGTTCAGCTTCAATGTGCAACTGAATGCCGCTGGCAACCAGGCGCCTGCGGCATTGCCGGACGGCGAACCGATTGCCATTGGAACCGTGGTGGCCGGAACTCTGGCTTCCTGGTATGCAACCAGGACCTACCGCTTCACGCTTGCCGCCGATAGCCGGATCGTGATGGACAATCAGGGCAACGGCAGCAGCTATGCGGCGTGGACGCTCGTAGGGCCACGTGGCATGGAGGTTGATAAACGCATCTTTTACCAAAGCGACTCGGCACACGGGTATTCGCCGGTTCTGGACTTGCAGGCCGGTGACTACGCACTGACTGTCCAGGGTTCTCCTTATTCCTGGTCTTTTCCCGGTAACGGCGCCTATACCTTCCGGCTGCTCGATCCGGCAACATTCCCGGCACTGACGCTTGACCAGCAAACCTCGGCGACGCGTTCGCCTGCGAACGGCACCATCGGCTATCGCCTGGAGGCGACGGCAGGCACGACGCTGGTATTGAATGCAAGCGAGTCCGGCAGCAGTGGTGGGTCCACCTGGCGCCTGATCGATTCGTATGGCCGCGAAGTCCCATCCGTATCGGGCGCAAGCGTCGGAACCAGGTACGTCATCCCGACCACCGGCGTGTATACCCTGCTCAACGAAGGCTATTACTACAATACCGGCGCAAGCAACGTCACCTTTATCCTTGCTCAGCAGACCCTTGCCAGTGCGCCCTTAAGTTTCAACGACCAGATTGGCGGCACTCTCGCCGGGCGTCAGAGTCTGGCTGAATACAGCTTCACGCTCGACCAGGCCGGCACGATCGTTTTCGATGCACTGGACACGTTGATTGGCAATGCGGCCAACATTCAGTGGAGGCTCACGGGGCCGAAAGGCGACGTGACCAGCTGGAATGGAATGACCTATGACAACGGCGCACTCTACGGACTGCCGCCGGGGCGTTACACCATTGCCTTGCGCAACACGCAAGACATTGCCGCCACCTATAAATTCCGTGTTCTGAATCGAGATGCCGCTATGGCGCTGACGCTGGGCACCGATGTCAACGACATCATTCCGGCTGGGGAAAGCCGCCTCTATCGCTTCAATGCAAATGCCGGCGAGCATTTTTATTTTGACGCCAAGAACAACAATTATTACAGCACCAACGACTACTGCTACTGGTATCTGGTCGATCCCTTCGGCAAGACGGTGGCAGCTAATTACCTGTACAGCGATATTCCCGATATCGCAGTTACGGCAACCGGCGAATACATGCTGGTGGTCGTCCCCCTGACGAATTATTATTCGCCTGCCGACACGGTTCGCAATGCCAGATTCACGCTGGCCTCAAAACCGGTCTCCGTCGCGGCGCTGACGCTGAACGACGACATAAACGGAAACATTTCGCAACGAGCGGAAACGGTAAAGTACAGCTTCACGCTCGCCGCGCCGACCACGCTGCTGGTCGACACCGGCGTCGCCGGCAATTCAGGCAATTTATTCTGGAGCCTGACCGGTCCGCGCGGCACCGAAGCATCGCTGCGCAGTTTTAACAGCATGCAGGACAGCCTCTTGTCCTTGCCTGCCGGCACCTATGAATTCTCGGTTGCCTACGGCGATCTTTCCACTGGAAACTACAATTTCCGTCTGGTTGATACTGCTACCGCTCCGGCGCTTGCAATCGGCGTCATCACCGCGCTAACGCTTGATCCGGCCAATCATGCGCAAGCCTATCAACTGGTGGTGGATGAAAGCAGCGATTTCATGTTCGAGCCGACGGCTTATTCGCGCGGCATCGGCTGGCGCATTGTCGATCGTCTGGGCAATACGCTGCGCAACGGCACCATGTCGGGCGCCACCGAGCCGTTCGCTCTTGCTGCAGGTCGCTATTTCTTTGTCGTGGATGGTGCCAATAGCATCAACGGCAGCGATCAATATCAGTTCGCCGTGCGCCGCATCGCCACAACTGTGCAAACCATGGCCTTGAACGTCGATGTCACGGGCAGCATCGACAGTATCGGGCAACGCTACGATTACAGTTTTTCGATCAATACACCAACCACGGTGTTGTTCGACAGTCTTAGCAACCGTAGCGATCTGGCGTGGGAGTTGGCCGGTCCGACAGGCAACCTGCGTTCCAATATCAGTTTCAATGTCGCCGACGACGGGGCTGCCAATGCGCCGATCCGTCTCGATGCGGCAGGCGCTTATCGGCTCAGGGTGATTCCGCGCACCACTGCCACGGGTGCGTTCAATTTCCGCCTGCTCAATCTGGCCGGTGCCGAAACGCTGCCTTTGGACAGCGCGCAAATGCTCACGTTAAATCCTGGCAGCAGCGCGAAAATATTTAATCTGGACGGCAGTGCCGGCGATTACTGGACGTTGGACGTGAGCGGCGTGGCAGGGGGCGGCGCACGTGTATGGGTGATCGGCCCCGATGGCAATCATCTGATCGAGGCGACAAATGCAGTGGCCGGCGCGACGATTTCAGCCGCGATCAAGAAAACCGGGCGGCACATCGTCGTGATCGAAGGCGGCATCGGCAACAGCGCTGCGGTCGATCTGAACTGGACCGCCCGCCTGACCAGTCCGACAACCGCCGCAGTCACGGTCGGTGCCGAAACCGGCGGCATCACCAGTGCCGTCGGCGTGCCCGACAAGTGGAGCTTTGCGCTGAATGCCCCAAGTCGCCTGGTGGTGGATGGGCTGACCGGCCTTGGCAGCAGATGGAAGCTGCGCGCAGCCGACGGGTCGCTAATCAAATCCGGTAGTTTCGGCAGTGCCGATGTGCTGATTCTCGGCGCCGGTGCCTATACGCTGGAAGTCCAGGCCGATAGCGCCGCCGATCTGGGCGGCTATTCTTTCCGTTTACTCAATGCTGCAAACGCCGAAATACTGACGCTGGACCAGGCTGCTGCCGGCGCGCTGGACGCAGTCCACGGCACCAGGATTTATCGCGTCAATACAACGATTGAAAATGCCGTGCTGGTGCTCGATGCCGCCGCCACCAATGGCGAAACCGGCTCATTGCGCGTATTCGACGCTGCCGGCACCTTGCTGGATGCAGGCGCGCTACCGCTGGCGAACAAGCAGGTATTGGGAAGTTCAGTGAGCGGCGAGCGCCTGATCGTGATCAAGGGCGCAGCGGCCTCCACCACTGCGCTTGCCTATGCGCTGACCGTGAAACAGGTTGCACAGACCCTGATTGGCACGAGCCTGGGCGTAACCCTGAGCGGCAGCATTGCCGGCCAGGGCGACAGCCTCACCTATCGCATCAAAGTGCCATTTTCGCAATCCTTGCCGGTAAATGAACTGATCCACGACACTGGCTCAAGTGATATCTCCTGGCGTCTGGTGCGCGTCGGCGAGTCAGGTGCGGCGTCGCCATGGTGGCCTGACGTACTGGGCGAGGCGGGTGGTGCGGGTGCCTATGCATGGCACGTTGCGGCCGGAGAGTATGACCTTGTCATTGCGGCCAACGCCGCCGATGCGGTCTATTCGCTGCAACTGCTCGATGCCGCCGCTGCTGCCGTGTTGCCGGCGATCGGTGCCGTCGCCAGCCTGGCGCATGGACGCGACGCGCTGGTGTACAGCTATGACCTGGCAGCCGACCGTGCACTGCACGTCCAGATCGAAACCGCCATTGCATCCCAAGTGACGTGGACGTTATACGATGCAAACCGCAATGTCATCATTGAAAGCGCGACCGCTGCCACGAAAGATACCGGTTTGCTCGCGGCGGGCCGTTACATGCTGGTCGTGTCGGGGCAGGCAGATGTATCGGACAGTATCGATTTCACGGCCATACTGACGCCGTTGAGCAACCCGATGCTGTCGCTCGGCGGCCTCGCATTCGGCAGCTTGACTACTGCAGATGCTACGCGCACTTATTCCGTCAGTGTGCCTTTCGGAGCGTTTATTCAGGTGCATGATGAAGGATCGGGCAGCGGCATTCGATGGCAATTTCGTCCGGTCGGCGGCAACGGCGACTGGATAGCTCTCGCACCGGCGCCGAGCAACGGCCAGGACCCCGAGAATGGCCATCCCTATACCCAAAATATTTCGGCGGGCGAGTATGAGTTTCTGGTGACGAACTCTGGCAGCGATGCCGACTTTACGCTGCGCCTGATCGATCTCGACAATGTGCCCGCGCTCCCGGACAGCGGTGTTGCCGCCACCTTGGGAGATGGAAAGCAGACCGCCGCCTATCGTCTCGATGTGTTCCCGGGTCAACGTTTGCGCATTGCTACCGGCAGCAACGATCCTTCCGATATCGGTTGGGTATTGTTCAACGAAAGCAAATCCATCATTGCGGAAGGCACCAGCGCCGGCATTTTCGACACCGATAGTCTGCGCGGCGGGCGCTATACGCTGATGATCAAAGGGCAGAATCAATCGGCAGGCAGCTTGGGCTACACGCTGAACGTCACGTCCGTCACATTGCCTGAAATGCAGATCGGTCAAAAGATCGAAGGCGATCTCGGCCAGGCGCAGGATACGCAGACTTATCGCGTCAAGATTGCCGTTCCCGGTAACTACCAAATCCACAATAGTGGGTCGGACAATGCGATTCGCTGGTCCATCGGCAAGGATGGCGATCGTTATGTGTGGCCGACTAATGTGGTGCCGGCAACGAACGGCATGGTGGACCGGGAAGCGCAGTATCCGAGCGTCATTTATTTGAATGCCGGTGAATATGAGTTCGGCATCAGCACGGATATTGGCAACCGGCATTTCGGATTGCAGATCGTCGATCTGAATGACGCTCCACTGCTTCCTGCCGGTGATGTCAGTGCAAGTTTCGCGCCCGGCAGCGATGTCGCGGTCTATGGCTTCAACGCGCCCACCGACAACGGCAAGCTCAATGTCACGGTTACGGCGGCCGATGCAAGCGCGGTCAGCTGGGTTGTCTATGACCGGTACCGCAATGTGGTCGCTGAAGGACAGGAGGCCGGCACCGCGCTGATCGATTGGACCAATGGCCAATATGTGCTGGAAGTAAAGCGCCGCGGTTCGCTGGCGCAAAGCCTCGACTTTGCGGTCAATGTTGCGCCGGTAACGATCGTGCCGACGGCTTTGGCGCTTGATACGGTGACTGCGGCGACGCTTGTGCAAGATGACAATGCCAATTTCCGTGCCGTCTATAAGTTTACGGTGGATGCGCGCAGCCTCGTCCTGTTCGATGCGTTATCTCTTACGGAGGGCACCGATGTCTATTACACGATCCGCGATGCGCAGGGCCGCCAGATAGGAGGCGATTCGCTGGGCGGCAGCGCCTGGGACGACGCGCTTTCCTTGAATGCCGGCACCTATACGCTTGAATTCAACGGCTATCGATATACCGGTGGAAGTTCGCCTATCGATTTCAATTTCCGCTTGCTGAATGTCGACATTGCCCAAACCGCAAGCATTACGCTGGATACGCCGGTCACTGCCGTCCTGCCTATTGGAGGCGCTGCGAAAGTCTATCGGTTGCAAGGACTGGCGGGCGACACGGTGTCGGTCTCTGCCAGCATGACGGCGGATGCGCTTGGACGCTGGCGCCTGCTTGATCTCGATGGTGTCGTGATGTCTTCAGGCGATAGCGGCGACACGCCGGGAAGCGTCGAATTTAGAACGTCGGGCACCTACCTGCTGGTGATCGACGGTGACTTGGGCAACGGCGTCAACGTCGGCTATACGCTCAGTGCAACGCTCGATAGCCACGTCGATTATGCGGTTGCCGACAGCATGCCGCTGGTCCTCGGTGCAAGCACGACGGACAGTCTGGCCGCGAACGACGTCAAGGGCTACCGCTTTACGCTGACCGAACGCAGCCTGGTCGCGATTAGCGGTACCCTGAGCGATTACGTCAATGTCAATTGGAACCTGAGACGCGGGAATGAATTTGTCGGCGACGAAGGAAGCTTCTCGCCATATGAGAGCAACGCCACGGTGCGTGAACTGGCGGCGGGCGATTACGTCTTCGAAGTGCATGCGATCGATGGCGCGGTCGACATCAATTTCCAGGTTGAGAGCAGTGCCAGTGCACCAGAAGTGGCAATCGGCACCAGCATGGTCGCCGGCGGCGCCAGACTGTTCAAAATGGAACTCGTGGCTGGCGAAGCGTATTTGATTCGGCCGACGGCCCCGACGACATGGACGGTATACCAGCCCAATCTGGGCGTGCAAATGGAGTTGTCTTCGTGGAGCAGCTACGATCAGGCCACGACGTTCATCCCGACGGTGAGCGGCACATGGTATTTCGCCTACATCCAAGGAGACTCGAACGAGCCAGCTTTCGACGTGCGCCAGGCAAAGCCGTTTCCAGTCAATACCACAGTGGAGGGAATTTTACGGCCGCAGGGATTGGGCGACAGTTACAGACTGACGCTGGGTGAAAGCACAAGATTTTATATTGACGCCTCCAAGCCCGATAGCGAATTGCGCATTGCGATTTACCAGGGCGATGACGCGTACTACGATTTTTACATTCGGTCGACAGACCCCTCTTCGGCAGGGACTTTCGAATTACCCCCCGGTACTTACCGGATAGAGATCAGTTCGAGCGATGGCGGGGGCGCTAATGCCTATGCATTGCGTTTCCTCGATTTTTCAGCGGCAACAACACTGAGCGTCGGTACCGAGGTTTCCGGTACGGTGGCGCCCGGCGCCGGCATCGTCTATCGATTTGACGCGCAAGCCGGGCAACGCCTGGCCTATACGCCAGTCGAGATGAATGGGCTTTCCGGCGCGTGGCAGCTTTATGACGAGTTCGGCATGCAACTGCGGTCGGGCGACAGCACGCAAATCACCGCATTGCCACAAATTACCCGTGACGCGACTTACTTCTTCGTCTGGGATACTGTGCCTGGCGGCAGCGACACGCCGTCTTCCTACCGGTTTTCCTTGTCGCCTGCATCGACATCTGGCGCGGCCGCGCTTGCCATCGGCGCCACGATAGCGGAGACGATGGATAGCGGGACCGTCACGCGCACCTACGCATTTGCGCTTTACAGCAGATCACGCCTGTTGCTGGATGCACTCCAGGCAGACGGCGAGAATGTGAGCTGGACACTTGAATCGGCGAATGGCGTGGTCGCTAACGGTGACTGGGCCGGCGCAGCGGCGAATACGATGCGTATCCTCGATCTGCGCGCTGACAACTATGTGCTGCGGGTTACGTCGACATCGAGTATTGCCGCGCCTTTGGCCTTCCGCGTGCTGGATGTCCGCAGTGCCGACGCATTGCAGGTCGGCGACGAAGCCGCCGGCATGGTGACGCCTGGCGAAGCCATAACTTTCACGATCGACGTGATTGCCGGCGATGCGCTGGACTACACGCCAGTATTGACCGATGGACTCACCGGTAATTGGCGCCTGCTTGATCGGAATGGCTCCGAAGTCGCTAACGGCAGTCTGGAAACGGCCGTTACCTTGCCCAGCTTGCCGATGAGCGGCCGTTACACACTGGTGTGGGATACCGACGCGGTGGCGGAAGGCGGCGTTGCCACTGCCTATCGTTTTGCGCTCAAGCGCCATCAAATCGCGTTCGGCGCGATAGCGTCGGGAGGATACATCTACGGAACCAATGTTTCGCAAAATTATGCGTTCACGGTGACTTCGCCAACGCGCGTGTTGATGGATGTGTCTCAATACGACGGCTCCTATGGCTACGTCTGGACCGTGACGCGGGCCGGTAAGACGGTCGCGCAAGGTAATTTCTACAGCCCTTCAAGCGATGCGAACTACAATCCGGTATTCGAGCTGGAACCGGGCGTCTATCGCCTGGCACTGATGCCGTCTTCTTCTTATTACTATTACAGCTATTACAATAGTTTTTCTCTCCGGTTGGTCGATCTGTCGCAAGCCCAAACGCTGACGCTCGATACGCCGGTAACCGGCACGGCAACCTTGGGGCAAGCAACGATATTCCGGCTGGATGCGCAGGCAGGCGACAACCTGATGGTCGAGCCGACCGCAGGCAACTATGACACTTGGCGGTTAGTTGACGAATTCGGCATGGCACTCAAGCAAGGCCGGGGCAATGGGACTGCATTCAACTTGCCGAGAACGGGAAGCTACACCCTGATTTGGGATACGGATGGAACGTATTCCCGGGATAATTCGACGCGGGAATACGGATTCACCGTACACAAGATTGCCGCTGTCGCGCCGACCGCGCTTGCGCTGGATACGCTCACGACCGGGATGCTGAGCGATGAGGGCAGGCTGACCTACAGTTTTTCCACGACCGATGCGGCCACTCTCTGGCTGGACCCGCTGAATAACTTCAACTTGCACGCCGAAGTGTTCGATGCCTCCGGCGTTCGCCTGCATGCCGCCGATTATTACTACACCGCCGACCAGGCGATCAAACTTCCTTCCTCCGGCACCTATACGCTCAAGCTGCGCGATGCCGGCAACAACCAGTACGCACGTTCGGTCAGCTTCAAACTGCTCGACCTGAAGGCGGCGGCGCCGTTGACTGCGGACGTGCCGGTAAACGGCACCTTGAATCCTGCCAACGGCTTGGCGGCTTATCGCTTCAGCGTAGCCGATACGGCGAGCTTCATGTTTGATGCAACATCCACTGCAGGAGCCAATCTCGCATGGAAACTGGTCTCGCCCTACGGCGTAAAGCTGGCCGAAGGCAATGCCGGTTATGACAGCAGGTCATTGCAGCTTGCAGCGGGTGAATACCTGCTATTGCTGGACGGCGCCGCCTATCAGAGCGGCAGCTTCAACTACAGTTTTGCCGTGCACACCGGCTTGACGAATCTGCCGTTGAATACCACGGTCACGGGCACATTGCCCGCTGCGGGTGTGGCCGTGCGCTACAAACTGCACCTGGATCAGGCTGCCGTACTGGCGTTCGACAATCTGGGCACCAACAGCAATCTCAAATGGCATCTAGAAGGTCCTGGCGGCAGCAACGTATTCGACCAGAGCATGACGAACGACAGCTACCAGTACGACTACGCGATTAGCGCGTACAGGTATACCTACGATTTCGACGGCAAGCTGCCCGCAGGCGACTACACGCTTGTCATCGAAAGCTACAACGGCGCGGCGGATGCGTATTCGTTCCGCGTCCTCAATCTGGACACGTCCACGGCCGTGGTGCCGGGTACGCCGACGACGACGGTTGTCACCCCTTCGAACGGCATGAAGCTTTTCCATTTTGATGCGGTGGCGGGCGAGCGTTATTTCTTTGACGCACTGACTACCATGACCGATCCGGCACTTTACGATGGCTACCGTGCAGCGCCGCAGTGGACATTGCTGGATCCTCTCGGACGCAAGGTGTTCGGCAGCACCCAGATGGGATATGACGACCTTCAGTACGATCATTACGACTACACATTAGGCCAATACTTCTATCGCCATACCTTTACCGGCCAGGACCAGGAACCCGCTGCGCTGAAAATCACCGGCACCTACACACTGGTGCTGGAAGGCCGGAACACCGACACCGCGACGCAGTCCACGGTGTCGTTCAACCTGGTCAAGGTCCCCGATGCACCGCCAGTGATACTCGACACGCTGCTGGTCAAGCCGGCACCGGATCTTACCGTCAACGGCGTTACTCTCGATCCGGCCGGGGCGTTGCAAACCGGCCAGACGGTCAACGTTCAATGGGTGGTCGAGAACCGCGGCGTGTTGCCGACCAGCGGCAACTGGAACGACCGCATCATCGTGCGCAATCTGGATACCGGCATCGTGGTTGCCGATATCTCGGTGCCCTACGATGCCGCCGACACGAACAACGGCGCGATCGCAGCAGGCGCTGCCCGCACGCGCAGCACGGCGCTCCACCTGCCGAACGGCACCGTTGCGGCGGGCCGTTTGAGCATCGCCGTTTTGACCGATTCCAACAATGCCGTCAAGGAAAGCAATGCCGGCGGTACCGGCGAAGGCAACAATGCGCTGGTGATCGATGTCAACGTCGCACTGGCTCCTTACGCCGACCTGGTGATCGAGAATCTCATCCTTAATCCGCCCGGCGATTTCCAGCCCGGCCAGAATGTGAGCGTCAGCTGGTCCAGCGCCAACCGCGGCACCAAGGCGGTTGAGCATGCGTGGAGCGAACGACTTCAGGTGCGCAACCAGTCGACCAATGAACTCGTGGCCGACGTCGTCCTGCACGATACCCTCGGCGAGGGTGCGCTCGCCGTGGGTGCGACGCGTGCGCGCAGCACGCAATTCACCTGGCCTGTCGGCGCTTCGGCGTCGGGCCGCTTCTCGATCAAGGTGATCGCCGACAGCGCTGCTGACATTACGGAAGCGAACCTGGCCGGCTCAGGGGAAAGCAACAACACGGTCGAACTCACGCGTCACTCCGGCCCTGACTTGCGCATCAAGAACCTGCAGGTCGACACGACCAGCGTCCAGGCCACGACCAGCGTCCAGGCCGGCGGCTTGGTCACGCTGCGCTGGGAGGATTGGAACGACGGCAGCAGCTCGACCGGCGCAGCGTTCGACGATCGCATCGTCGTTAGGAATATCGACGCCAGCCTCGTGCTGCTCGATACCAGTATCAGCTATGATCCGTTAGCGCTAGTAAATGGCCAGGCGAACGGTCCGATTCACGCCGGCGAACATCGCGCGCGCAGTTTCACATTCCGTCTGCCAGAAGGCCTCAAGGGTGCGGGAAATATCGGCATCACCATCACTGCCGATCAAAACAGCGCCGGCTTGGGCGTTCTGTTCGAGACCAATCTGAGCAACAACGCGGAAACCAACAACAGCGCCGACACGCAGACCAGCTCGGCCGTCAAACCCTATGCGGATTTGCGCCTCGATAGCCTCAGTGCGCCTGCCACCACCGTGGGCGGTCAGCCGGTCGCGGTGAACTGGACCGTATCCAACCATGGCCAGGCCGATACCACGGCCAGCTGGAACGACCAGATTGTCATCAGCACCGATGCGGTAATCGGCAACGGCGACGATGTCGTGATCGGCACGGTGCGTCATGCCGGCGGCTTGCGCGTTGATGAAAACTATGCCCAAAGTGCGACCATCAATGTACCGGTGCGTACCGAAGGACGCTACTACCTAGGCGTGCGCAGCGACAGCGGGGCCGAAGCGGTGGAACCCGACACACGGGCCGACAACAACAGCGGCGCCAGCGCAATCGATTTGATCACGCCGTTCGCCGACTTGTCCGTAACCGCGATCACCGCGCCGGAAAACGCGCAGAGCGGCGAAAATATTTTGGTCACCTGGGTAGTTACTAACAACGGCAACGCCACCACCGATCTCGCTTTATGGAACGACCGTGTCGTGCTGTCGACGGATACCACTTTCAGCGCGAACGATATCGTCCTGTCGGGTTCGGTCACGCATGCCGGCCTGCTGGCCCCGGGCCAGTCTTATGCGGGACACGCCACGCTGGCCCTGCCACGCGACCTGAGTGGCGACTACTACATCATCGTCGATACCAATACCAATCGGACCGTGACCGAAACCGGGCACACCGCCAACAACAGTACATCCAGCATCGCCACGCTGCATGTCGGGCTGGCGCCGACGCCCGACCTGGTAGTCACCGATGTCGCCGGTCCAACGGTGCTGCGTCCCGGCGATGGCGTCACCATCACGTATACCGCCGGCAACAATGGCAATGCTGCGGCCACCGGTCCATGGCGCGACCGCATTTATCTGGATCGCGGCGCTGCCGGGCTGTACGAAGTGGCCAGCGTATTGAATACTGACCGTCTTGAAGCTGGCGCGACCGTTGCGCGCAGCGTGAATTTCACGCTGCCGTCCTGGTTCTCGGAAGGCGATTTCCACTGGGTAGTCAAGACCGACACTGATAACACCGTGTTCGAACGTACCGCCGAAAATAATAATCAGACTGCTTCCGTAGCGACCGTGCATGTCGCACGTCCCGATCTCAGCGTGGCCGAAGTACATGGCCCGGGGCTGGTGCAATCCGGCGCCGTTATGCATGTCGAATGGACTGTCAACAACGTCGGCGGACTGGCGCAAGGCAACTGGGTCGACCAGGCTTTTCTGTCCAAGAACGGCGTCTTGCGCAAGATGGCGGAAGTCGCGCACAGCGGCGCACTCGCGACCGGAGCCGGTTACAGCGCCTCTGCCGATTTCGAAGTGCCGCTGGATTTTTCCGGCGA
>Ga0170475_100615414_pt1 | contig 16933 bp, 17 predicted proteins | sample Soicark_Litter_5_FD_111474 | JGI IMG/M metagenome (GOLD analysis project Ga0170475, IMG submission 111474) | Avena fatua rhizosphere microbial communities from Hopland, California, USA. Combined Assembly of 48 SPs
ACCGTGGTGACGCAGCTGCCCTATGGGCAGAAGCGCGCGTTGGAAATCGCCACGACCCTTGCATTGGATCCCGAGGTCATGCTGCTGGACGAGCCCACAGCCGGCATGGGGCACGGCGATGTGTAACGGATCGTGGAACTGATCAGGCGCGTCCGCGGGGGTCGCACGATCTTGATGGTTGAGCACAACCTTTCGGTCGTTGAAGGCCTCTGCGACATCATCACTGTGCTGACCCGCGGCCTCGTGCTCGCGGAAGGCGACTATGCATCGGTGTCGCGCAACCCGGACGTGATCGCTGCCTATCTGGGAACCCCGCATGCTTAAGGTAGCAGGTCTGAACGCCTGGTATGGCGAAAGCCATATCCTGCACGGCGTGAACTTCGAGGTTCGCGAAGGCGAAGTAGTGACGCTGCTTGGGCGCAACGGTGCCGGCAAGACCACGACGCTGAAGTCGATTATGGGGCTGGTGCCGCGGCGCGAGGGCAGCATCGACTTCCGCGGTCGTGAGATGATCAGGCTGATGCCGAACCACGTGGCCCGGTCCGGCATCGCCTTTTGCCCCGAGGAACGCGGCATCTTCGGCTCGCTGAGCGTCACCGAGAACCTGGTGCTGCCGCCGGTCGTGGCGCCGTGCGGGCTGGATAACGACACGATCTACACGCTGTTCCCCAACCTGAAGGAACGCGCCCGCACAGCGCACGGCACACGGCTGTCGGGAGGCGAACAGCAGATGCTGGCGATCGCGCGCATCCTGCGCACCGGCGCCAAGCTGCTGCTCCTGGACGAGCCGACCGAAGGACTGGCGCCGGTGATCGTGCAGCAGATCGGCCGCACCGTGCGCGAGATCAAGCAGCGCGGGTTCACGGTGCTGCTCGTGGAACAGAACTTCCGCTTCGCCCAGACGGTGGCCGACCGACACTACGTCATGGAGCATGGCCAGGTGATCGACATGATCCCGAACCATCAGCTCGAAGCGAGTATGGACAAGCTGCACGAGTATCTTGGGGTATGACGCATATATCCCACCAAGTCCGCGAAAGCGGACGCCAATGGTCGAATCCTCGCTGGCGCGAAGGTTACGGCCGGTTTCGAGGGGCCAGGAAATCGTTGGTAACAACTGATCCTCGGAAGGACCATCAGCCATGAGTATATCCCGACGCACTCTTCTTGGCGCCGCGAGTGCTGCGGCGGCGCTGCCGCTGGCGCGCGCGCGCGCGCAGGGCACGCCGACCATCAAGATCGGCGTGCTGAACGATATGTCCGGCCCATACATGAATACCGGCGGCCCGACATCGATCGTGTGCTGCAAACAGGCACTTGAAGATTTCGGTGTCTCCGGCAAGGGGCTGAACGTCGAGGTGATCAACGCCGATCACCAGAACAAGCCGGACCTTGCGGTATCCATCGCGCGGCAGTGGTTCGATCGCGATGGTGTGGATATGCTGCTCGACGTGCCGACGTCGTCGGTGGCGTTGGCCGTGCAGTCGGTGGTGCGCGAGAAGAACAAGGTCTACCTGAACTCAGGCGCGGCGTCGTCGGACCTGACCGGCAAGGCATGTTCACCTAACTTCGTCCACTGGACCTACGACACCTACATGCTGGCAAAGTCCACCGGTGGTGCGATGGTGAAGGCCGGCGGCGATTCCTGGTATTTCCTCACTGCCGACTACGCATTCGGCAAGCAGCTGCAGGCCGACACGACGGCGCTCGTGCAAGCCGCGGGCGGCAAGGTTGCCGGATCGTCGGCCTATCCCTTCCCAGGCACGACCGACTTCTCGTCCTTCCTGGTGCAGGCGCAATCGAGCCGCGCCAAGGTGCTGGGATTGTGCAACGCCGGCGCCGATACCGTGAACTCGATCAAGCAGGCGCGCGAGTTCGGTATCAACCAGACGATGAAGGTCGCTGCACTGCTGATGTTCGTCACCGACGTTCATGCTTTGGGACTGGACGTGGCACAGGGGTTGAACCTGACGGAAAGCTTTTACTGGGACCTCAACGATCGCACGCGCGCGTTCACCGATCGGGTGAAGCCGAAGACTGCGAACAACTGGCCGAACATGGTGCATGCCGGGTGCTACTCGGCCACGCTGCATTACCTGAAGACGGTCGCCGACATGGGGCCCGCTCAGGCCAAGAAGAGCGGTGTCGAGACGGTCGCTCGTATGAAGCGGATCCCGGTCGAGGATGACTGCTTCGGCAAGACGACAATCCGTGAGGACGGTCGCAATCTTACCCCGGCCTTTCTGTTCGAGGTGAAGAAGCCGTCGGAAAGCAAGGGACCGTGGGACTACTTCAAGCAGGTGGCGATGACGCCGGGCGACCAGGCGTATCGTCCACTGAGCGAAGGCCACTGCGAGTTCATCGGCAAGGCCTGACGGCAAGGGTCGGGGAGGCAGACAGATGTTCATGATCCTAGGCATCCCCGGCCCACTGCTGTTCGGCCAGCTTCTGCTTGGCCTGATCAACGGCGCATTCTACGCCATGCTGTCGATGGGTCTCGCGATCATCTTCGGCATGCTGAACATCATCAACTTCGCGCACGGCGCGCTGTTCATGATGGGCGCGTTCGCCTCCTGGATGTTGCTGCAATACGCCGGGATCGGTTATTTCCCGTCGCTGATCATTGCGCCGCTGATCATCGGCGTATTCGGCGTTCTTCTGGAACGCACGATCATCAGCCGGCTGTATCATCTGGATCATCTGTACGGGTTGTTGCTGACCTTTGGCCTTGCTCTGGTGATCCAGGGCCTGTTTCGCAACTACTACGGCAGTTCGGGCCTGCCATATCGCATTCCCGACGTACTGCAGGGTGCGACCGACGTCGGCTTCATGTTCCTGCCGAATTATCGCGCATGGGTGGTGTTGGCGGCCATGGTGGTCTGTGTTGCCACCTGGGCCATCATCGAGAAAACACCGCTTGGCGCCACGCTGCGGGCGGCCACCGAGAATGCCCCGCTTGTGCAGGCATTCGGGGTCAATGTGCCCCGTGTGATCACCCTGACCTATGGTGGCGGCGTGGCGCTCGCGGCGTTCGCCGGCGTCCTCGCGGCGCCGATCTACTCGGTGAACCCCAATATGGGGGACAATTTCATCAATACCGTGTTCGCCGTCGTAGTGATCGGCGGCATGGGCTCGATCATGGGCTCGATCGTCACCGGTTTCGCCCTCGGTGTGATCGAAGGGCTCACCAAGGTGTTCTATCCCCAGGCTTCGGCCACCGTGGTTTTCGTGGTCATGGTGATTGTGCTGCTGACACTGCCGCATGGGCTATTTGGAAGGCGCGCCTGATGTTCGGTTTCTCAAAAGCCCAGCAGTTTGCTTTCCTGGTGATGCTGGCACTGATCGTGATCTGCCCGTTCGTGCTGTATCCCGTGTTCCTGATGCGGGTGCTGTGCATGGCGCTGTTCGCCTGCGCCTTCAACCTGATGATCGGTTATGTCGGCCTGCTGTCGTTCGGACATGCCGCCTTCTTCGGCATGGGCAGCTACATCGCCGCCTGGACAATGAAGTTCTGGCACGTCGACGCAGCCATAGCGATCATCCTTGGCGGCGCGACCGGTGCAGTGCTGGGATTGTGTCTCGGCTACCTGGCGATCCGCCGCTCCGGCATCTACTTTGCCATGATCACGCTGGCACTGGCGCAGATGGTGTATTTCTTCTGCGTCGAAGCGCCCTTCACCGGCGGTGAGGACGGCATCCAGCAGGTGCCGCGCGGGCAACTGTTCGGTATCATTTCGCTGAACGACGACATGGCGATGTACTGGCTGGTCGCGGCGGTGTTCCTGGCGAGCTTCCTGCTGATCCACCGCATCATCCATTCGCCGTTCGGCCAGGTGCTGAAGGCAATTCGCGAGAACGAGCCACGCGCCACCTCACTCGGCTATCGTACCGACGACTACAAGCTGATCGCCTTCGTGCTATCGACGACGCTGGCAGGCCTGGCAGGCGGCACCAAGGCGCTGGTGTTCGGCATAGCCACGCTGACCGATGTGCACTATGCGACTTCAGGCGAAGTGGTTCTAATGACGCTGTTGGGTGGTCTCGGCACCGTGTTCGGTCCGGTGATGGGTGCTATTCTGGTCACCACCATGGAGAACTATCTGGCACAGTTCGGCCAATGGGTAACGGTCACGCAGGGCGCGATCTTCGTCATCTGCGTGCTGGCCTTCCGTCGCGGCGTGATCGGCGAACTCGGTGGCGGATTGCGGCTGGCGCTATAAGCTCGGCATCGCCGCGGTGATCACGCGTCGGCCGTCCCAGATCCCCAGGCAGACACGCTCGCCGCGATAGCGCAGCAGCAGGTATGGATCGAGCACCACCTGTTCCTGCACCAGCTCGCCCAGAATCAACTCTGACCCATCCGCCTCGCTCTGCAGATCATGTGCAAGGCGCGCAATGCCCAGCGGAACGCCGAGTTCGATCAGTGCCTCCGGAGTGACCCGGCGTTCCTCCCATCGGGCACCGGCGCTCACCCTGAACACCCCAAACACAATGAGCAGTGTCATGACGCTGAGCCAGAACAGGGTCAGCCAGGAAGAGCCGCTGCCACTCAACGACATGCACACCACCGACCCGATGAGCCCCACCGGCAGCCAGGTGTGGTGCTGGTACCAGAAGCTCGGTGCAAACCGCTCGAGTTGTGCCTGCCTATGCTCCGACAAGGTCTCGAGCGGGACCGGTGCGATGCACCGGTCCGCAAGGATGTCAGCGAGCCGCCTTGGCCGTGCCGGCGCCAGCAGTGCATCGAACGGCATGGTCCGATCCTCCTAACAGCGGTAGTTGGCACCTGCGCGATCGACCGTACGCACAAGTCCGTTCCACTCCGCCAAACCATATTCCGGCGTATTGCGCCGCTTCTGCATCCGTTCCGCCGACTTGCCGATAACAAAGTCGCCGATCTGAACCGGTGGAGACCCCAGACCGCGGGCGATCAGCTCCAGTTCGCAGGCCCGCTCCAGGGCATACATCCGGAACAGCGTCCCGTGGATCGTCGGTCCAAGCGTCAGCAGCCCATGATTGAGCAGCACAACATGGCTGCCGCTCTGGCAGGTCCGACCGAGCGCCTCGCACTCTTCCTGCGAGGCCGGGACGCCATAATCGTGATATGCCAGATCGTCATAGACCTGCAGCGCATCCTGGCTGATCGGCCGCAGTCCGTTGGCCAGCATGGAGACACCCGCGCCGGCACGAGTGTGGGTGTGCATCACGCACATGGCATCCGGACGCGCCTTGTAGACACCGCTGTGAATGGTGAAGCCGGCATTGTTGAACCTGCCGCCCTCGCTATGGACCTTGCCGTCCATGTCCATCTTGACCAGGCTCGACGCTGTGATCTCGTCGAACATTTCACCGTAATTGTTGATCAGGAACTTGTCCGGCTCGTCCGGAATGCGCGCTGACATGTGCGTGTTGATCAGGTCGGTCCACCCCAAATGATTCACCACGTGATACAGGGCTGCCAGTTCGCAGCGGGTCTGCCACTCGGCGTCCGTCATACTGGTCTGGGGCAGCTGCAGCGCGGCCGACATTCAACTTCTCCTCCGTCCGTCGTTGCCTATCCTGTGAGACTTGCATCGGGTGCGCAACCCGGCGACTGGCAATCGATTGACGCGGACGGTATCCTCCTAGGCCCGATTCGCGGTCTGGTTTTGTTTCGGCGCGGTATGGCGCTTTGTCTGGGAGGGAAGCTGCTTGATTCGCACCCGCGCCGTGCGGTTCGCCGCTTTTTGTATCTTGCCGTTTTTCCTTGCCAGCTTCGCTTTCGGCCAGCGCAGCGCACCGCCCGCCCCAAAGGCTGTCGCTCCCGCGCGCACCGCCGCTCCGGCCCGGATCGGCGGAACCATTGCCGCCATCAAGGTTGAGGGCAACGCGCGGATCGAGACCGGGACGATCCTCTCCTACATGCTCGTGCAGCCGGGCGATCCGTTCGACCCCGATCGGCTGGATCGTAGTCTGAAGACCCTATACGCCACCGCTCTGTTCCAGGACGTGCGCCTCGATCATGACGGCGACATCCTGGTTGTGCATGTCGCTGAAAATCCGCTGGTCAACAGGGTTGCGTTCGAAGGCAACCACAAGCTGTCGGACGACCAGCTTCGGCCGGAAATGCAGCTCAAGCCGCGCGCCGTGTTCACACCCGCTCTGGCCGAGCAGGACCGGCAGAAGATTCTCGATCTCTATGCCAAGCGTGGCTACTACAACGCGCGGGTGGACCCGCAGATCATCCGGCTCGATCAGAACCGGGTCGATGTGGTCTACCAGATCAATGATGGCGCGGTCACATTGATCAGCAAGATCGTCTTCGTCGGCAATCACGAGTTCAGCGAGGATCGCCTCTCGGAGGTCGTCAACAGCCGCGAATCCCGTTGGTGGCGATTCTTGTCCACCTCGGACGAGTATGATCCGCAGCGGCTGAACTTCGATAAGGAGCTGCTGCGCCGTTTCTACCTGAAGAACGGTTACATTGACTTCAAGGTCGTCGACGCAAAGTCAGAGCTTGCGCCGGATCGGTCGGGCTTCTTTCTCACGTTCACGATCAGCGAAGGTGACCGCTTCCGCGTCGGCAAGATCACCATCAACTCGCATCTGCGCCACCTGCAAGGCGACGAGTTGCGCCCTGAGCTGCAGATCGACGAAGGCGACTGGTACGACGGCGACGCTGTGGGCCGCAGCGTCGACGCGATGGAGCTGAATGTTCACAATCGTGGCTATGCGTTCGTCGAGGTGAAGCCGAATATTGTCCGCCATGCGGGCGAGCACGTGGTCGATCTTGTGTTCGAGGTTGGCGAAGGTCCGCGCGTCTACGTCGAGCGGATCGACATCAACGGCAATACGCGAACCAAGGACAAGGTGATACGCCGGGAATTCCGGCTTGCGGAGGGCGACGCGTTCAACGCCGAGGCGGTGCGACGGACGCGTCAGCGTCTGCAGGACCTGAATTACTTCAACAACGTCGGCATTCAGACATCGCCCGGATCCGCGCCCGATAAAGCGATCCTCACCACCAATATCGAAGAAAAGGCGACGGGCGAACTCACCTTGGGTGGCGGATATTCGACCGACGCCGGCGCGCTGCTCGATGTCGGGCTGAGCGAGCGGAACCTGGTCGGCACCGGCATCAGCGCTGGCATCAATGGCGTGCTGGCGCAACGGCGCAGCTCCGTCACCGCTTCTATCACCGATCCTTACTTTCTGGACCGCAACCTTGTCGTGGGCGGCGATCTGTTCCTGATCCAGACCAACTTCTTGGGAACCCAGCCGTATGACGAGAAGCGCGTCGGCTTCGACGTGCGGGCCGGTTATGATTTCAATGAGTATCTGCGCCAGATCTGGAGCTACACGCTGGTCGGCCGAACCGTCTACAATGTCGCTCTGAACGCCAGTCTCTTTATCCAGCAGCTGCGTGGCTACAGCGTGTTGTCGCAGGTGAGCCAGGCGCTGACCCTCGACCACCGGGACAGCAAGGTGGACCCGCATACCGGCTATCTTGTCTCGCTGGGCAATGACGTTGCAGGGCTTGGCGGCAATGCACAGTTCGTCCGCACCAACATCAATGCCCAGTATTTCATTCCGCTGGACCGCTTTACCGGGAACAGTGACTGGGGCGTCGCGGTGACCGGTGGCTTCGGTTACCTCTGGAATGAGGGCGTCCAGGAGCAGATCATCGACCGGTTCTTTCTGGGCGGTGACAATCTCCGCGGGTTCCAGATCGGTGGCGCCGGGCCGCACGACATCGTGACCGGCGACCCGCTCGGCGGCCGGCTGATTTATACGCAGTCCACCGAGCTGCACTATCCACTGCCGATCTCTGCGGATATCGGCTTGTCGGGGCGTGCGTTCGTCGATGTAGGCGGCCTGACGCAGTCGAGTTTTGTCAATCCGAATCTCTGTCCCACGTGCATTATTACCACATCGTCGACACCGCGGGTCGGCGTCGGCGTTGGCATCTCGTGGCATACCCAATTCGGTCTGTTAAATGTTGACTTGACTCCGTTCGTGGTGAAGCAACCAAAGGATCAGACCCAGGTCTTCCGATTCGGTTTCGGTACGAGGTTCTAGTGGTGTCATCTTGCCTTCTTCGCGCGTCCGCCCTGCTGGGTGTTGTCTTGTCGAGCTACAGCCTGCCCGCCGCGGCGCAGCAGAACCAGCAATGGTTCGTGCCGAACCAGCCGCGCACGGCGCCGGCCAGACCGGCGCCTCGCCCTTCGCCGGCACCGTCATCGCAACCCGACCCGCAAACACTCGCGCCCGGCCTGACGACGGACGCCGCCCCGCCAGGCACGGAGACCCAGTCGCAGCAACAGGTGCAGATGCAGCTGCCGCCACCCCCCGACGTGCCGCCTCTGCCAAAGGGTCCAACCCCACCGGCCGCCATCGTCGGCGTGCTGTCGGTTGCCGACGTCATGCGAGCCTCGACCGCATTCCAACAGGCGGACAAGGAGTTTGTAGGACGCCGGCAGAAACTGAATGAGGACGCGCAGAAGGAGCAGGTCTCCTTGCGCGACCTCGGTCAGCAGCTGGCCAATGAGCGCGGCAAGCTCACGCCAGAGCAGATCCGCACACGCGAAAAAGAGCTTCAGGACCGCATCGCCGAGTCACGCCGGGTCTTCGGCGAACGCAATCGGATCATTCAGGAAGCCAGCCAGTATGTGATGGCGCAAATCGACCGCGCCACCGAGATGGTGACACAGCAGGTGGCGATCAGCCGAGGGATCAACCTCGTGCTGAACAGGGCGCAGATCCTGGGAACGACCAGCGATTTCGACATGACACCAGCTGTCGTGGATGATCTGAACAAGATAATGGCGTCGGTGGTGATCCCGCCGGATGGCGTATCGCCTGTGGCGATGGCGCAGTCCCAGGGCGGTGCCGCGGGCGCAGGCGCAGCCGCCGGCAGCACTCCGGCCCCGGCCAAGCCGCCGGCCAAGCCACCGGCTGCGGCGTCGTCCTCACCCCAGCAGCGTCACCAGTGATCCTCTGCCGGATGTGGAGCAATGAGCTGGCCGCCGATTGCTGGAGACCCCCGCTTCTACAGCCGAAGCGGACCGCATAGCCTCGCGACTGTCGCCGCCGCGGCGGGCGCTATCGCCCCGCGGTGCGACCTAATGCTCACCGGAGTGGCGCCGCTGCAGATCGCCGGACCGCACGACGTCAGCTTTCTGGACAATCGCAAGTATCTTCCGGCGCTGTCGCAGACCTCCGCCGGTGCGGTCATTTTGCATCCAGAATTGATCGAGAAGGTGCCGACGGGCGCGGTGCCGATCCCGGCAAGTGAACCCTACGTCGCCTGGGCCCGCGTGGCCGCACTGTTTCATCCCCTGCCCCCTGCCGTGGCCGGGGTGCACCCGTTCGCGGTAGTTGCGGCTGACGCCAGTATCGAACCCGGCGCCGAAATCGGCCCATTCGCAGTGGTTGGTTCCCGCGCCGAAATCGGGCCGCGATGCCGGATCGGCCCCGGTGCGGTGATCGGCGAAGGCGTCGTGCTCGGTGCCGATTGCCGCATCGGCGCACATGTCTCGCTCAGCCACGCGCTTCTCGGCGATCGCGTGACCCTCTATCCTGGAGCGCGAATTGGTCAGGACGGATTTGGGTTTGCCAAGGACAATGGCGCTTTCCTGAGTGTGCCGCAGCTCGGCCGGGTGATTCTGGAAGACGACGTCGAGATCGGGGCCAACACCACGATCGACCGCGGTTCGCTGCACGATACGCGCGTCGGTGCCGGCTCGCGCCTCGACAATCTCGTGCAGATCGGGCACAACGTCCGCCTTGGCCGCGGTTGCGTGATCGTATCGCAGGCTGGCATCTCCGGTTCCACGATCCTGGAAGACCATGTCATGGTCGCTGGCCAGGCAGGTCTGACAGGCCATCTCCGGATCGGATGCCGGGCGCGAATAGGAGCGCAGGCCGGGGTGATGTCAGATGTGCCGGAAGGCGCCGATGTGGTGGGCAGCCCGGCGCAGCCGGCGCGGGACTTCTTCCGCCATGTCGCCGTGCTGCGGCGGTTGGTGAAGGAGGCGACCGCCAGGCGTTGGCAACGGGCTGCGGGGACGGAGACGGATACGGACTGATCGCCATGGATTCGCCTGCGACTGAGGCAGCATCGTCCGCCACCGGCAGCGTGGTCGATATCGCGCAGATTATGCATGCGATCCCGCATCGCTATCCATTCCTGATGATCGACCGTGTCGTCGATGTGGTGCGCAACCAATCCGCGGTTGGCATCAAGAATGTCTCGGCAAACGAATCATTCTTCGCCGGGCACTTCCCCAAGCACCCCGTGATGCCCGGGGTGCTGATTATCGAGAGCATGGCGCAGACCGCGGCGGTATTGGTGGTGGAGACATTGGGTCCGGAGGCGGCCGGCAAGGTGGTCTACTTCATGTCGATCGAGGGAGCGAAATTCCGGCGCCCGGTCGTGCCCGGGGATCAACTGCGGATCCATGTGAGCAAGGAACGCAATCGTGGCAATGTCTGGAAGTTCCATGCCGTGGCGCGGGTGGATGACACCTCGGTGGCCGAAGCAACCTACGCGGCAATGATCATGGACCGTGCCGCGGCGCCCGATATCTCGCCGTAATCGTGCCAGAATCACCGCTGAAACAAGCGGTTACAGGCGTATCGTCGAAATACAGGGCAACAATGATTGAGTTGGTCGCAGTGCGCCGGCGCCTTAGCTTTTGCGGGGGTTCCGCGAGCGAGACGCACCAGAATGGATGCCATGCCTGAAACACTTGCCCTGCGGCCAGCGCGGAACGTCGTTCATCCCACGGCGGTCGTCGCGCGCGGTGCGGAACTGGGCGTCGGCGTTCGGATCGGCCCTTATTGTACTGTCGGCGCCGACGTCGTGATCGAGGACGGCGCCGAACTGGTTTCGCATGTTGTGGTCGATGGTCACACCCGGGTCGGTGAGGATGTGGTGCTTTACCCATTCTGCACCGTCGGGATGGCTCCGCAGGACCTGAAATATGCCGGCCAACCGACACGCTGCGAGATTGGCGCCCGCACGCAGGTGCGCGAGCACTGTACGATCCACCGTGGTACCGTCACCGGCAAGGGCATCACCAGGGTGGGGTCCGACTGCCTGCTAATGGCGGTCGCTCACGTCGCCCATGACTGCACTCTGGGCAACCACGTGATCGTTGCGAACAATGCAGTGATGGGGGGGCACGTCTCCATCGCCGATCATGCGGTCATCGGCGGGGCGGCGGCGATCCATCAGTTCGTGCGCATCGGCCGCGCGGCAATGATCGGTGGCGTATCTGGTGTCGAGGCCGACGTGATACCGTTCGGCAGCGTGATGGGCAATCGCGCGCGGCTGGTTGGGCTGAATGTCATCGGGTTAAAGCGGCGTGGCTTCGACAAGACGCAGATCCAGTTGCTGCACAACGCGTTCCGCGATCTGTTCCGCCGCGAGGGCGTATTTGCGCAACGGCTGGTCGCCGTGCGGAAGTCTTATGGTCACGAGCCCTTGGTGGCAGAAGTGCTGGAGTTCATCGACGCGCCGGGCCATCGTGGTCTGATCCGCGCGGAGTGAACCGGGCGCTTTCAGCGTGATGATTGAAGGCGGCAGCGTCGGAGATCTGAATCACGCGATTCAGCGATGCGTTACGATCGGATGAGCGCACCTCCTTGCGCTCGTCCGGCCCTGGGGATCATAGCCGGCGGTGGCCTGCTGCCCGGGCAAATCGCCGCCGCCGCCCAGGCTGCAGGACGCCCCGTCTTTCTGGTCGGCCTGGAAGGCTTCGCCGATCGCGCCGTCCTGGCGCCCTGGCCGCATGAGGTGATCCGTATCGGCGCGGCCGGCCGTCTCATTGCGGCGCTGCGTGCCCACCAATGCCGCGACCTTGTGCTGATCGGTCCGGTCCGGCGGCCGTCACTGCTTGACCTGCGTCCTGATACTGAAGGCACACGCATCCTCGCCCGCATCGGTCGCGCGGCCTTCGCCGGCGACGATGGGTTGCTCGCTGCCGTGGTGAAGGTGCTGGGCGAGGAAGGCTTCCACGTGCTCAGCGCCCATGAGGTGCTGAGCGAGGCGGCGGCGCCGGCCGGCCTGTTGACCCGTACCGTGCCTGATGCACTCGCCCTGGCCGACATCCGACGCGGGATTGCCACAGCGACCGCATTGGGCGCCGTCGATGTGGGTCAAGGTTGCGTGGTACAGCAGGGCATCGTGCTCGCCGTAGAGGCGGCCGAAGGCACTGACGCGATGCTGGCCCGCTGCGCCGGGTTGGCACGGGAGGGACCAGGCGGCGTGTTGGTAAAACTGGTCAAGCCAGGACAGGACCGCCGCGCCGACCTGCCGACGATTGGCCCCGCTACTGTCGCGGGGACCGCGGGCGCGCACTTGCGCGGTATTGCATTCGAGGCTGACGGGACCATTCTGGCGGAGCGAGAGGCCACGATTGCTGCGGCAGACGCGGCCGGATTGTTTCTGCTGGGCCTTGGTCCGAATGAGCTGAGGGGAGAGAACAAATGAGCCGCTATCTGCACACCATGATCCGTGTCGGCGACCTGCAGCGCAGCATCGACTTCTACAGCAAGGCGTTCGGCATGAAGGAACTGCGCCGTCGTGACGTGCCGGACGGCAAGTACACTCTCGCCTTCGTCGGCTACGGCGACGAGGACAGCAACACCGCGATCGAGCTCACCTACAACTACGGTGTCGAGAAATATGAAATGGGTGGCGCTTTCGGCCATTTCGCTGTCGGCGTGCCGGATGTCGCAGCGGCCTGCGACATCGCGAGCAAAGCTGGCGGCACGGTGACCCGGCCGCCTGGACCGGTGAAGTTCGGCACGACGATCATCGCCTTCGTGAAAGATCCCGACGGTTACATGATCGAGCTCGTACAGCGCCCGTAGGTATCGCTGCGACCCGCCTGGATTCCCGGCGAGCGATAATTCGATCAGCGCATTAGTTCCGGAGACGCTTGATGGCCGATGAATTGCCCCCAAGGGAGGCAATGGAATTCGACGTAGTGATTGTCGGCGGAGGCCCATCGGGGCTCGCTGCCGCGATCCACTTGAAGCAGCTCGCGCCGGACGCATCCGTCTGCCTGGTGGAGAAGGGCAGCGAGGTCGGCGCGCACATCCTGTCCGGCGCTGTCCTGGAGCCGCGCGCGCTCAACGAGTTGATCCCCGACTGGCACGACAAGGGCGCCCCTCTGGCTACGCCGGCCGCAGATGATCGGTTCCTGTATCTGACCGCGACGCGCAGCTTCCGCCTGCCGACGCCGCCGCAGATGCACAACAAAGGAAACTACATCGTTTCTCTCGGCAATGTCTGCCGATGGCTGGGACAGCAGGCCGAGGCGCTGGGTGTCGAAATCTATCCCGGCTTTCCGGCCGCCGAAGTGCTGGAGCAGGACGGCCGCGTGGCCGGCGTTGCCACCGGCGACATGGGGATCGGCAAGGATGGCCAACCCACCGACAACTTCCAGCGCGGCATGGAGCTGCGCGCGCGCTATACGCTGTTCGCTGAAGGCTGCCGTGGATCTCTGTCGAAGCAGTTGATCCGACGCTACGATTTGCGTGGTGGCCACGATCCGCAGACCTATGCCATCGGCATCAAAGAACTGTGGGAGGTACCGGCCGGGAATCACCGCCCAGGACTCATCGAACATACGGTCGGTTGGCCGCTCGATCGCAAGACCTATGGCGGATCGTTCCTCTACCATTTCGGTGACAACCTCGTCTCCTACGGCTTTGTTATCGGCCTCGATTATCGCAATCCATGGCTGTCGCCTTTTGACGAGATGCAGCGGTTCAAGACGCATCCCGAGATGCGCAGGCACTTCGAGGGCGGCCGGCGCGTCAGCTACGGTGCACGGGCGTTGAACGAGGGCGGACTGCAATCGATCCCCCGCCTGGTGTTTCCCGGCGGCGCGCTGATCGGCGATGCCGCCGGCTTTGTGAACGTGCCGAAGATCAAGGGCACGCACACGTCGATGAAGTCCGGCACGCTGGCTGCCGAGGTTGTCGCCGCCGCGCTCGCCGAAGGTGGTGGGGCTGATCTGTCCCGCTACGAAACCCTCCTGCGTGAGAGCTGGGTCTGGCAGGAGCTATCACTGGTCCGCAATGTACGCCCATCCTTTGCCAAGTTCGGCCTGTGGGGCGGATTGGCCTATTCTGCTGTGGATACCTACGTATTGCGGGGCAAAGCGCCATGGACGTTCCATCATCCGCATCCGGACAACGACACCTTGCTTGACGCGTCCACCGCGGCACAAATCGAGTATCCGCGCGCCGACGGTGTGCTGACCTTCGACAAGCTTTCGTCGGTATTCATCAGCAATACCAACCACGAAGAGAATCAGCCGGCGCATCTGCGGCTGGCCGATCCGGACCTGGCGGTGACGCTGAACTGGCAGCGGTTTCGCAGCCCCGAAGTTCGCTATTGCCCCGCCGGCGTATATGAAGTTGTCGGTGCCGACGAAGGTACTCCGCAACTGCAGATCAACGCGCAGAATTGCGTGCACTGCAAGACCTGCGACATCAAAGACCCGGCCCAGAACATCAACTGGGAGACGCCGGAAGGCGGCGGAGGACCCAACTATCCCGGCGGAATGTGAATCGGTGAAAACGCGCACCGGCAGGGTTGCGTTGCTTCAAATCTGCATGACTCTCACGGCCCCATCAGGTAACTTGTGCAGATGCAGCAAACTCGCAGCGTGCGTCGCTCATTCCTCCTTGCTCTCGCCCTGCTGTCGGCCTGCGCAGCCGCGGACCCCTCCCCTCCGCATACTGCTGCGCACACCACCCGCGATGCACTCTCCGGGGTATTCGCGGATTTTCTGACCGGTCGGTTCGCCCTGGGACAGGCCGATGCGCAAACGGCATCGACGCAATTCCTGACTGCGCTAGCCACACGACCCGACGATCCGGAACTACTGCAGCAGGCGTTCATCGCCAGTATGATCGCCGGTCGGACCGAGGCGTTGCAGCTCGCCCGTCAACTGCCTGACAGCCAGGCGGCGCAGTTGCTTTTGGGGCAGTCAGACGTGCTCGCCGGCCGTTGGCAGGCAGCGGAGCAGAGGTTTCGTGCACTCCCGCATCAGGGTCTCGCGCAACTGTTACAGCCGCTGCTGATTGCGTGGGTACAGCAAGGCGATGGTCGCACCGAGGCGGCCCTGGCGACACTGCGTCCCTCGATCGATGGCCAGCGGTTCCGTGGGGTCTACGCGCTTCACGCCGCGCTGATAGCCGATCAGGGCGGACGCAGCACGGAAGCAGCCAAACTCTATCGCCAGGCAGAGCATGAGTTCGGCGGCACGAACCTGCGGTTCGCGCAGATCCTGGCAAGTGCCGCGGCACGACAAGGTCGTCATGGGGAGGCTCAGCGGGTGCTGGCGGCCCTGGCGGCGAGCGCCCCGGATATGGGCATCGCGGTGAAGCCGTTGGCAGCAGCCAGTACGGTGCCGGCTGTCCCTCGCCCGCAGGACGGCATCGCTGAGGCCTACCTCGCGCTGGCCGCTACGCTGCGCGCACAGAATTCCAGCGATTTTGCCATGCTGTTGCTGCGGCTGGCCCTTGATTTGCGTCCCGACTTCACCGCGGCGAGGCTGCTCGCCGCCGAGACGCTGGAGAGCCAGCGCCACCTGGAGAACCGCTGCAGATGCTGACCCCGGTTGCGCCGGACGACCCGCTGATCGCGGTCGTTCGTTTGCAGCGTGTCAGTCTCACCGAGCGGCTTGGTCGCACCGAGGAGGCGGTGCACGAGTTGCACCGCATCGCCCACGACTTCCCGGACAGTCCGGTGCCGCTGCTGCGTGAAGGCGATATTCTGCGCAGCAAGAACCGGTTCGCCGATGCCGCCGTTGTCTATGACCGTGCCATTGAGCGGATCAAGGCGCCAAAGGCGAGCGACTGGCTGGCCTACTATGACCGCGGCATCTGCTACGAACGGTCGCGGCAATGGCCGAAGGCCGAGGCCGATTTCAAGCGCGCGTTGGCGCTCTCGCCGGACGAACCCTTCGTGCTGAACTATCTGGGCTACTCCTGGGCTGACATGGGGCGCAACCTGGTCCAGGCGCGCGACATGATCGAGAAGGCTGTGCAACGCCGTCCGAATGATGGCGCGATTGTCGACAGCCTGGGCTGGGTAATGCTGCGCCAGGGTTTCACGGCGGACGCCGTCGAGACGCTGGAGCGGGCGGTCGAGCTGGAGCCCGAAGATGCATCGATCAACGGCCATCTTGGCGACGCGTACTGGGCGGCAGGACGCAAGCTGGAGGCGACCTACCAGTGGCGGCGCGCGCTGATTTTCCATCCGGAACCCGATGACGCCGCCAAGCTCGAGGCAAAGCTTCAGGGTGGCCAGCCGTCGACCGTGGTCAGCGGCCAGTAGCCTGTGTGGCTGACCGCCTGAGCGAAGCCGCGCCGGCGAAGGTCAATCTCTACCTCCATGTCACCGGACGTCGCGCCGACGGCTATCACCTGTTGGACAGCCTCGTTATCTTCGCAGGCTTCGGCGACTGCCTGAGTGCCGTCCCGGCTGATACGCTGTCGCTCGAGCTGCGGGGCTCGTTTGCCGCCGGGTTGGCATCCGAACCGGACAACCTTGTGCTGCGTGCTGCGCGGTCGCTGGCATCGGCAACCGGCGTGAGCATGGGAGCAGCGCTGACCTTGGACAAGCGTCTGCCGGTGGCCTCCGGCATAGGCGGCGGGTCGGCGGATGCAGCCGCGGCGGTGCGCCTATTGTGCCGCCTGTGGCAACTCCCGATCACCGCCGAGCTGTTCCAACTGGCGGTGCAACTTGGTGCTGATGTCCCGGTCTGTGTTGCCGGCCGGCCTGCACGCATGGGCGGGATCGGCGAGCTTCTGGAGGAGGCACCCGCACTGCCTGCCGGCGGCCTGCTTCTGGTCAATCCCGGGGTCACCGTGGCGACTGCCGATGTATTCCGCGCGCTTCACGGCGACCGGTCGCCGCCCGCGGTCC
>Ga0170475_110276426_pt1 | contig 16931 bp, 5 predicted proteins | sample Soicark_Litter_5_FD_111474 | JGI IMG/M metagenome (GOLD analysis project Ga0170475, IMG submission 111474) | Avena fatua rhizosphere microbial communities from Hopland, California, USA. Combined Assembly of 48 SPs
CAAATGAGTAGAGCACGTTTACACCCAGGTAAATGAGCAGCATGTAAAAGAACGACACTTCGACAAAGAACGCCATGAGCCCACCTGTTACGAAAAGGCCAACCATCAATGCGATAGCCGTGCTTTCGGTCACCTTACCGGAGGCCAGCGGACGATTCTTTTTCTTGGGATGAAGCCTGTCGACCGCGCGGTCGTTGAAGTCGTTGAGCACATACACGCCGGAGGCCACGAGACTGAAAGCTGCGGCCGCGAGCGCGAGCCTGAGTAATTCATTGAGATTGAAAAGATCGCCGGCGAAGAAAGATGGAATGAATATGAATCCATTCTTTATCCATTCCTTAGGACGGATCAGCTTGATGATAGGGTGCATCGTCAAAGCTTTATGATCTTCCTTGATATGATTTGACCATCGACTTCAAGTCGTACGATATAAACGCCTGCTGTAATATCTGATGTATCAATTGTGACAACTCCCGGGGCATTGAAACTTCCTGAATATACGATCTTTCCCGATGTATTTATAATACTCACACCGGTTGTCCCTGCGATGCCTGTCGGGAACTCGATATTCATGCTGGCACCGACCGGGTTAGGATAAATGCCTACGCTGCTCGAATTTTCTTCGAGGCCGGTAACCTCCTGCACGATCGAAGCTTCCGTTACACATCCATCGACATTTACTTTCACAGTATATGTTCCGTTCGCGGTTGCATTCAACGAAGGGGCATTCTGACCCGTCATGATCGAACCATTGAAATACCATTGATTGCCCGTGAAATAACTTGACGTAAGTATCGTGCCATTTTGATTGATCTCAACGGGGTCGGGATTAACAACTTTCACATTTATTTTTTTGCGTTCGCCCGCACAACCTATTGAATTCGATACCGCCACGAAGTAGCTGGTGTTTCCTGTTAAACCCGAAGCCTGGTAACTTCCATCTGTCGTTACAGCCAACGGACTTGTTGCATCGGCACTGCTAAACCAACTGTATGACTGGCCTGCGCCGGCACCGGTAGCTTTCAATATTGCGTCGCTCGAAGAACATGCTGTTACATCTGAAACCTGCGGAGCAGGCGTAAGGTCCGTTTTCACGACGATTGCCGTCTTGTCGAGTGTTCGTGTTGTACATGAATTCTTTGCGGTGATGGTGAACGTGCTGTTACCAACGGGCAGCGACTTGGTGTTGATCGATATATTGATCTCGCCACTATTGCCTTTCACAAGATCCGACACGGCCGTTTGTCCCGAGAACACCTGGTAATCGATCTCTGGCTGGGTATTGTCGATATGAATATCACCCGTGAAATCGTTAAAGCAAATGGTTGGACCACCAAGCGGCAGGTCGGTCAACACGCGTGTCTTACCGGCCTCGATAGAGAACCTGTTCGTCAGTGTTGCCAGTTCTCCCGCGGTCACTGTAAAATCGTAGGTGTTTGTTTTTCGAAGGTCGATCGTTGCCGATGTCTTATTGTCAATGAGTTTGATATCGGTATCGCTGCCGAAGCTGTCGAAGCCGCTCGCACTTAACGTGTAGCTGCCGGCCTGTGCTTCGGTGATCACCAAAGCAACACGTTTCAGGCAGTCCATGCTTCCCATTGTATTGATCGTCATCTCGCGGCTGTCGGACGACATCGACGAAAGATTCACGGTGCTTGCTTTCAGCTTCAGCGCATCGTACTGAGGATCGTATGAATCGTTGGCTTCTTCAAGAAATCTTATTGCAATCTCGTCTTTTGCAGTTGAGCTTGCTATTTTAATACGGAGCAGGTCGGACGGTTGACCCTGGCGGAACATCTGGACTACCGAATCGGTGCTGATGATCTTGTCTGTTTCGTTGAAAGTAACGGTACCACTGGAAGTTGCGTGTACCCAGAAGGCCTGAGCCATGTCGATCTCCCCGGTGAAGTTGGCAGGAGTTCCAACACCACCCACGTAAGTCATAAAGCCGCCACCGTTGATATTGGTCTTATCGGGAATATAGACCGCGTTGTCTACACCAGCTGTCCTCGAGATCTTATCCCAAAGCACTGGTGAAGGATACGGGTTACCGAGAAGATTCCAGCCATCGTTACCTCCGGCCGATTGGGCTGTTACCGCCAAAGGAACTTGCCCCTGGCCAAGTGTTCCGCGGCTATCGAAAGTGATCGGCTGAAAAGCATAGGTGTAAGCTGTATAACCTCTGCCGCTCACGAGGGGATTGCTTGCCGCAGTTCCTGTAGAAGGATAATTCAGGTAACGTGCATTCATGGCGGTACCGTTACCTAAAAAGCTTTCGACATAGTAATACATCGAGATCTCTGTGGGGATCAGTGAGCCTCCGGATGAAGGATCTGTAAAAGTACCCGTGACAGGGAACTCCGCCTGCCAATCGGCGACTGAAGTGTTCGTTACAGGCGGCGCGATGTAACGGAACTGTTTGGTACCAACACCATTGGGAAGATAACGCTGCACGATAACCGATCCGTTGATGGCTGCGCCGGTGATCAACGGATTGACACGAGCGGTGCGGCTTGCGTTCGATATGAGCGTTACCTGGTTGGTGCCTGCGGCTACTTGCGTGGCAGTTAATACTCTAAGCACATCCTGTACTTCGACAGCATGCTGAATGGTAACAGTGTGCTGAACGTTGAGGTCGTCGGCGGGCTTGTTGATCTCGAGACCGTAGAACTGGGTTGTGGCGGAGCCTTGAACCAACTGATCGGTCCACATGCCGTTCAGTGAAACGGTCCCGGTGCTCGTGTTGAATGTTCCAAGGTGGTTAAGGTTACCCGACACATTGATCTGCGACAATGGACCCAGGGTCAATGATTGTGATGCGTTGATGGTTACGTTGCCAAACTGCGGTACTACCGAACCTGTGATGGTCGTAGTTCCGTCGAAGAAAGTTGTTCCGGCGGTGAAGTCAGAGATGCCGTCGCTTTGAAAGTTGCCGCGAAGTGTGATGTCGGTTGTATCGGCGAAGAATATTCCGGCGGTGAGGATGAGGTCTCCGTTCACAACGGCTCCGGGTTGCTTAAGATTTACTTGTGTAGGGTTCGATACTATGAGGTGACGAAGTATTGTGCCTGACGACGGAAGTTCGGCGCCGGTATCGGCTTCCGAGGTACCATTGTATTCCACGTCGTACACGGTAGCTGCCGCAAGCGGATTTGTGAGGATGCCGGTGCCCACATTTACTTTACCGTTGGAGACCATCGTTAATGTACCGTTATGGGTAAGTGTTCCGGTGGTAAGATTGAGGGTCGTGATATTTAAATTCGATGATGTTACGAATTCGGCGCCGGCCCTGTCCATGGTAAGCGTTCCGAGTGCGCCGCCCGAGATGATAAGATCTGCCGGAAGCGGATTGGCACTTAGGTCCGAGATCGTGAGTGTGGAAGCTGCGGATGCCGTAAGTGTGCCGAGTGTTTGAGTGATTCCTCCACCGATGTTGAGGTTGAATCCATTGAGCTGCAGATCCCCCTTGAGCAGATTGACGTCGTTGGCGACAGTGATATCAGCGCCAAGCCGAACAGTACGACCGGTGCTTCCCTGGATGTTGAGCGCTCCAATGATACTGGTACCCGAGACGCGCAAGTTATTGAAGTCGGCGGTGGTTCCTCCATCAGATATAGTGAGTGTTGTCGTCAGGTTTCCAACGAGGAAGTTGCTGCCGCCAGTGAATGTTCCTCCAAGGGTCAACGACCGACCGTTTATATTAAAATTGCCGTTGGTGAGAACAAGGTTTCCATTTAAGACAAAAGAGCTGGGTTGAAGTGTCACACCGCCGGTATTATCGATGATGGTTGTTATTCCTGCAGTACCGGGATGATCTGTTCCAAGGAATTGGCTGGTGTTGGTATTGTTCCGATAAATGATAGTTGATCCGGAGTTGTAAGTTTTCGCACCACCGACGGCGATGTTGCCAGTAGTCGATATAGCTCCACCGGAGTCGGTTGACCCAACCACCAGTGTGCCTCCTGAGTTCAGTGTAAAACTACCGGTGCCGTTGAGAGTGCTTGAGCCAAGGTCCGTTGTGCTGCCGTTGGCAACAACGAAGTTGATAGCGGAGAAAGGCGAACCAGCTCCCGAAATGGCAACCACTTGCGTTTGGGTTGTACCGTTAAAAGTGAGCGTCGCTGTTCCGGTTCCTGCTTTGCTGAGGGTTCCGAATGTTCTCGTATAATTTTTGGCAACACTCATGTTGATGCTCGCGGTGCCGGTTGCTAGATTAAATGTACCAGCAGTCTGACTAAATGATCCGCCAACTGTTAGCGTCGTGGTTCCTGATGCGGCTGAATTTAAAGTTACAGCGGCCGAGGAAGCCAGGTTAAAATCACCGTCAACGGCCAGGCTATAGCCAGCGGTTGGGGAGAAGGTGATAATCCTCGTGTGAGTCGAGAGCGTGCTGAAGTTTCCTTTGATATGAGTAAGGTTACCAAGGAACCCCAGGTTCGTCGCCGTGCCGGTTGTATTGTATGTTACATTACCGAATGCCTGGTTGAGATTGGTTGGCGGCGTGTTGGTGGTCACGGCACCGCTGATCAATAAGGTTGAAGCAGTATCCCAGTTAGCAACAGGGATCGTTCCTTGTTGGCTCGTGTATATGTGATTATACGTGGAGTTCGCCAAGAAAATGCAATTGGTCGCAGTTGAAGATGCAAAAGAGGATTGCGTCGTGCTTGTATTCCTGCCGATCACTGTTCCGCTTACGCGAAGCTTGGCGTTGGTTTGAAACGTGATTGTGCCTGAAACGTCTAGTATTCCCCCGGTCGCAACGGTTATTGCATCCGCATTAACGTTGTTAAGTGGAACGGTTACACCCGAGTTGATTACCAACGAGCCGTTAACGACAATGTCGTCGATATTGCTAATGTTGGAAGTTATTGTGATAGTGTGGCCTGACCGGATCGTAATGAGCCCGCTGGTTAAAAAAGGTTGGAACGTAGCTGGCACCCATGAAGCACCATCGAAAGTCTCCCACGATCCGTTGGCGTTCCAGGGACCTGAAACGACAGCACTTCGATAATCACCAGCTGCCTGGCCCAACGCCGACACACTCAACACGCACGCAATAAATGCCGCTACAACTGCTCTCATATTCAAAATTACTACTAACAATCAGGTCCGCAACGCTCCTGGTGAAGTATTAGGGTTACCATTGTGGTAACGATCTATGTATTCGAATACAATAGGAATGATAACCAGCAACGTAGGCACGAGGAACAGCCGGGTCTGGAAGGCAATGGCCGTAAAAATGTGGAGCGCAAACCACACCGGGACCAGCGTCCAGAAGAATACTTTTAAGCGATAGTCGGCCTGCCTCAGTACGAAGACCGCCCAGAGCGGGAAAAAGGCGAAAATCCCGAAGAACTCGCTGTAGGTCTTCACGGCAGAGGAGCCCAGCATATTGAGTTTAAACATCGGCCAGCCTGGCCCTACCCTCCAGGTCTGCTGTGGCTGGTAGCCGTAATACACACGTATGGCGGCAAATATCGAAACGTAGACCACCGCACAAATTGCCGTGATCATAATCGCCTTTCTGTCTACGAAAAAGGTCTTGACGAAATTAGGCCACGCCGACCAGTCGACCCTCGAGAAGAAGTACAGGGCGGGAATGAAAACCGAGGTCTCGCGATTCAATGCCCCGAGTATTGTAATGGGAATGATCCACCAGTCGGGGAGCCTCTTAGCGATCACGAGCCCGGCCCATAGGTAGAAGATAATATCGGCGTAGGTATTGAATGTGAGGTCGCTGTCCACAACACCGTTGCCCGTTGCCAGGGTAATGATGATAAGGGCAAGCCATCGAAGATTATTGCTTTTTACAAAGACGGCCAGGTAATGGTAGGCAAGAATGAGCACGAGAACACCTTGCAGGAACCGGAATCCAAGGAACACGATGGTATGTTTCACAAACTCGGCGTCTCGTAACGACTCAAGGAGTTTCTTCGTGTTAACATTTTTATCGTCCACATTTCCCTGTACCGGCAGGTTGATGCCTTTTACCTCCACCACTTTATAAACAGTGTGATCGAACACCTCGTAAATGCCCTCGATCAAAACGGGACATAACACCCTGTACTGCCACGGGTTGAAGAACATCGAATTTCCGGCAATGTGTGCCTGGTAGCGCTCGTATTGTTCTACTGCGTATGCTTTGTAGTAACTGGTATAGATAGAGTACGAAGCCATCCAACTGAGGAGGAAAATCAAAATGAGTCTTCTCAGTAGTGGGGATTTTACTTCGAACGGAAGAGCAATGCCTTTCATTTATAAGCAGGTTTTGGGGCGCTGAATAATTTATCTTTTAATGATAAGATCGGTTTCTCGAACAGGTAGAAACTAACGGTTGCAACTGCAACGCAAATCAAAAGATACACGACGAATCCGACAATATCTACGGGAAAATAGTGACGAACATATTTGTTGAACGCCATCCAGATGATCCAGTGATAAACATATAGACCATACGAGATCTTCCCGGCAAATACCAGCCAGTTGCTCTCGAGGGTTTTGATAACAAGATTCTTTTGCGCTGCGGTATAACTCACCACGTACAGTATCGACAGGAAGAAAAACAGATCTAGTAGAGTATACGACCAAACGTGCTGCTCATATACAAGAGAAGCGATCTTGAAACCGGAAGTAAGGAAGCCGAGACCTACCAGTACAATCAATGCCATCAGCCACCATTGCGACACCTTGCGCGTATCCATCTTAAGACCAAACACAGGTATCAACGCGCCGAAAGCAAATCCATCCCATTGACCTAACGTGAAACGATATACTGTTTCGCCGAGATAATGAGCATCGTATCCCTTCGCAGCCAGCATCTCGCCAAGAACAAACCTTACGATCGGGGCTCCGATAATTATCCCGATGAGTATCGCCTTCAACTGCTTCTTCGAGCAGAGAAAAATTACAAGCGGCCATACGAGGTAGAACTGCTCTTCCACCGACAACGACCAGAAGTGCATGAAGAAATAGTCTTCATACGAGTAAGTATGAATCAGCGGGTAAAAATTGAACGTATAGGTTGCGAGGTACGGGAGGTAATCGGCATACTCGGCAGGCATATGAGCTACGATATACACCAATCCAATCAAAACAAGATATGCATAGTAGAGCGGGAAGATCCTGAGCGTACGACGCCAGTAGAATCTCTTGAGATAAAAGTCCAGCGGGTTGTCGCGGTCACGAAGCAAAATCGATGTGATCAAAAAACCCGAGAGCACAAAGAATAGCTGCACGCCGGCCCATCCCACTCCCAACATGAAGTTGTAGTGAAACAGGAGCACCAGGAGAATGGCTATGCCACGTAATCCGTCGAGCGGTCGATTATAATCCATGGTAATAATTCCAGGTAAATTCCCGGTTTTCTATATAAGAAAAAAGTCTGTTTATAAGACAGACTTTTTTCAAAAACTAATCTACAAAACCTGTTAATTCTTAATGAAACGCTTGGTTTCGAAACGACCGTCAGGATAAACAACCTTCAGGAGATACGAGGCGGGAGTGAGATCCACACCGATCGTATATTCAGGATTGATGCTGGTGTTTGTCATTTCGCCTTTCTGAACTACGCGGCCCGTCATGTCGTAGACCTGGAAGCTCATTGCGCCATACTGACTATCTTCAACCCTCAGGTTGATCACGTCGCTAACCGGGTTCGGGTAGAACGACATCTTGTTGGTTGCTTCACCGTAACGCACGTCGTAGACGTTACCATCGGTACGGGCAACTTGTGCAGTGCGTCCGTTGGCATTTCCACCAGTTGCAAAACCTTCGATGATAAGCGCGTTCCAGATAGACCAGGGTGAGCCAGCTGTTTCTTTCACGGTGAACAATATCTCGCTGTTCGCGTCGGGTTTAACATCCCTGATATATGATATGTTAGATGTGTTCTTGTCGTTGCGGTTTGTAACTGTTCTTCCGTTGATCGAGAAGTCTGTATTGACTGCGTTAGTAACATCGATAGAACCGAAGAAACCGAAGTTGTAGCTGAAGGTCTGGTCGAGGTTATCGATCACGAATTCACCTTGAGGGAAATAAGCGTCGTTGAACCAGAAGGCCCTGAGAACCTTATCGGGAACTGCAACACCGCCTGAAGTAAGACCCCAGTTGTTGGCGGCCTCCAATTGAGTTTGAACTCTCATTCTCAAACCTGTAGGCAGACCACCATCGTCCCTGAATCCTACGAACACATCACCGGTAAATCCGAACTTGCTGATGTTGTTCCAGGGTATCGGTGCATCGAATGTTTCGCCAGCCTTAGGTTCCATACCGATATTGATCATGATCTTGAATGCAACGGCACTGCTCTTCGCAACATTGGTGAAGTTGGAATAGCCGTCGCCATTCACGGCTCTGACACGATAGTAGTAAAGCTGGTTTGTAACCGGTACTGCATCGGTGTAAGTGTTTATGTCGCGGGCTGTAGTTGTAATAGTAGTGTAGCTGCCTTCGACACCGGTTGTTGATCTCTGAACTTCATAACCTGTCTCAACCGGTGAGTTATCAGCCCAGCTAAGAACAACCTGGGTCTTCGAATAACCGGCAGCAGTAAGATTGCTGGGAGTAAACTTCGATACATCGATAGGCAGAGCTTCGATGATCAAACCGTTAATATAACCGGCAGGCGTGTTGGGTCCTTTCGAAGCAACGATTGTTACCTCGCCGGCTCCGTTAGTGATCACGTTGCTGATCGTAGCAAACTGTGTGGTATTATTCTCTACGGCAACCGAAGCGGATTGACTTCCGATCGTAAAGACGGTAGAGCCGTTGTTGGTCACGCCGTTCTCGTGGAACACGCTGCTCGCCACAAACTTGAACCTGTAACGGTTGGTCGTAGCAAGACCCGATACTTTCAATGTTACCGTTGAAGGAGCGTTGAAGATACCGAACCAATAATATTCCTGGAGAACTGCATCGGGCACAAAGCCAGAGTTATTGCCGGTCTGGGGACCAGCATTATAGTAACCACCAGGCGCTGTCTGAAGTGTAACATTAACACCGGAAGGTTGATTGGAATCGTTCTTCAGGTTCGACCATGTATCGCCTGCTAGCGGGTTGTTGTCGTTAGTATTGTTCCATGGCGCACTTGCCTGCAAACGTGTACCGCTATTGAAGTTCACATATACTTTGTACAATACCTCCTCACCTACAGTAACTGTAATGTTCTGCGTGGTGCTAAGCCCGGTTCCATCGACCGCTACCGCCTTGAATGTATAGGTGCCAGAGTGAATAGGTTCGGGCAGGAAGATAACGTCCGTGGCCGAAGGACTTGCCGGGCTCAGGAACGCAAAGTCAGGAATGCCTGTGATCTCCAGGGTAGCATCTTCGGTTGTCGATACGCTTACCATTGCAAGCGTATTGGGCTGCATAGTAAGGTCGCCGGAGAAGATGATCTTCGGAGCCAGGTTCGGAATATCGAATGTAGCTGCATTCGAAAAATCGGACTCGCCGAAGCTATTGAAAGCTTTTACTTTATATACATACGATATGCCGTCGTTAACACCTGCGTCGGTATAAGACGTAGCATTCTTCGCGAGAGGCGACTCATTGATCTTTTCAAAAGGACCATTGACTGAGAACGCACGATACACATCGTACCCGGTTTCGTTGAATGGTGCATCGACCCAGGCAAGCGCAACCGAGCTACCCACAAGGGAAGCTGTTACAGCGCGCGGCGCCGCGGGGACTGTACCGTCCTGGTATACCTGCTCCATGGTGAACGCGTTGAGATATCCCACCTGCGTGGCACCATCAGGCGCTTTCATCATAGTGAAGGTGATTGAGCCATCAGACTGTGGTGTTACGCCACCGATAGTCGCCAGCTGGCTGGAGTTGTTCTGAACATAAAGTGCAGTTGCAACATTGCCGATCTTGTAAACAGTGTTACCGTTATCGGGAACGCCGGTCCACACACTCGAACCAAGGAAATTGAATGTATACTTCTTGTTGACATCCAGGCCGGTCATTTTCACGTCGACTGTATTAGGAGCTCCGAAAATTCCGAAGTAGTAATATTCACGAAGAACGTTGTCGGCGAACACGCCAGAGTTGTTGCCTGTAACAGCACCCTGGTTGAATGTATTCCATGCACCCGTCTGGAACGCCATGCCTACGCCTGTTACAGCGTTCGACTGGTTCCTGAGGTTGGCGGCAGTTCCGCTGGTAACGTTGTTCCATGGTGAAGGGCCGTTGCTACCACCAGAGATGTTGACAGACCACATCATGTTAGGATCTACATCGGTAACATTGATCTGGAACGTTTTGGTAGATGAAGCCTGGAGTTGATCTGTAACGGTTACCTGAACAGTGTAAGGACCCGAGTGAATATAACCCGGAGCCAGCGCAATGTTACAAGTACCATTGTTCACCTGGTAAGTTGCAAACTCGGGCAAGCCGATGAATGACCATACGAGGTTCGCAGTACCAAAGTCCGACGTCGCATTGATGGTCATGTTGGCAGTCTGACCTTCACTAACAGAACCATTAGTGATCGGTGCAATGGTAGGCACATCCTTGTCGGTGATCGTCAACACGAAAGGATCCGTTTCAGAGCCACTGTGATTATCGGCTGCCGTTACGGTCATCGGGTAGTTGCCAAGATCGGCCAAAGCAGGTGCAAGATGAATTACACCGCTACCGTCGCCATGATTAGTAAATGTCGCGAAAGAAGGGAGACCTGCTACTGATAATGTAATAGGATCGTTATCGCCATCTTCTGCGAGCACATTGATGTCGAGCGTCTTTCCATACTTCAACGAAAGGTCAGCGATCGGCGTAAGGTCTGGAACATTGTTCGCGGTAGTTCCGGATACTTCAGCAGAAGTTGTTTTTCCACCATCGCCTACGGCAACCACTTTATAGAAGTACGTGGCGTTTGCGTAAAGGCTATCGTCTACATACGATACAGTTTGCGAGGGAAGTGTTGCATATACGATGTAGCTGGTGTTGTTCTTGTAAGAACGCAATACCTGGTAGCCAGTCTCATTCGTAGCGTTGTCTGTCCAGTTCAGCTTCATTGAGAAAGGCTGAATATTTGAAATATTAACGTTGGTAGCGACAGCAGGTGCAACAGGTGTTGCCGGCGTCGTTGCGTTTATCTCTGTTCCGACAAACCACGTATTGCCATTCGTTGTAGTGAAAGCTGTTTTGCTCAGTCCGGTTCTCGATATAGAGACTGTGATCCTGCTGTTCGCAGAAGTTCTCTTCCTCCAGTTTACAACGATGTCGTGCCAGCCAACAGTAAGGGCTTTAGTGCCTGACTTTTCGTGCTGATTGCCATCGGTGTCGTTAGATACTACCTGGGCTCCATCAACAAGGAGTGTACTACCATCGTCGGTATTGGAATAGAAAGTATATGTAGCGGCGGTAGTGATGTTGATCTTGCCGACATACTTGATACCGAAGTTCTCGTTGCGTTCCCTGATACCAGTTGCGCCGCTTACTAATGCCGCATCGAAGAAATTCCTCTCGGTTACAACCTTCCTGGGGACAAGGTTTGCAAACTGCGAGATGCTGGTCATTGAAGGAGCTTCATAGTAAGTACATGTGAAGCCGCGGGGAACCTGTGTCGAAAGACCGGATTCTCCGTTTTGGTTGTAAGCGGTTACACGATAGTAGTAAGTGGTGTTCCCGGTAAGACCGAGGTCCTGGTAAGAAGTTGTATTTGCGCTTACAGTTCCAACCGGCTGGAAAGGTCCGGATGTTGCCGCAGAGCGATAGATCCTGAAGCCGTTTTCGTCGTTGGCTGCATCGGTCCAGGTAAGATTGACCTGGTTGAATGCAATCGCTGTAGCTACGAGGTTACCCGGAGCTGTTGGAGGAACTCCGGCCACCGGCAATGTCGGGGTGAAGTAGCTCATCGGGATGGTTGTCTTGGTGTTACCAACGCCGTTAGCTGTGTTCTTCCATGCGAGAGGCTGTATAGAAGCCGCCGATGCATTGGCATACACCTGGACAACCACAGGATAACTAGTACCCGCAGTCAGGTTTATTGTGCCTTGCGCATCTCTTGCACTGTGGCTGCTGGGATCATCAACCACCAACGCGCCATTGATGTATAGCCTGTTGCCACGAGCAGCATTCATTACGAAGGTGTAGCTACCTGTTGTCGGAACCACAATAGAGCCAGTCCACTGGATGGCATAGTTCGTAGTCCTGTTTCTCACAGTGATATCGAGACTGCTCGATGTTCCTGTTTCAACGGGAGTCAGTGTGCCGAAATTGGGCATCGTGCTCGGTGCACTTGTCAGCTCATAGTAAGCGTAGGCGAATCCACCCAACACCGAATTGGCGATTACGAGATTACTCTCGGTTGAGTAGTTGCCGGTCAGATCTTTCGCCTTTACAATGAACTTGTAAATTGTATTGGGGATGAGGTTGTAGATCGTTGCAGACGTTGAAGTCGCGGGGATCGAAAGAACTTTCACTCCATCCTTAAAGATGTCGTAACGGCTAACGGCGATGTTGTCGGTTGAAGCACCCCAGGTAAGATCTACCGAAGTAGGTGCGGTCGCAGTCACTGTCAGATTCGAAGGAGCTGTAGGTGCTATAGCATCAACCTGTGTAAGCACGCTGGTGAGACTAACGTGACCGGCCGAAGTTGCATTGATGGGGCGGATCTTGTAGTAATAAGTTGTGTTAGCAAGAAGGTTATTGTCGCTGAACGTAGTTACGTCTGCACCAGCAATACCAACAAGCTGATAACCGCTTGCCGATGAGTTAGACCTGAAGATCTCGAAACCTGTTTCGTTGTAAACAGGTGAAGGCTTATCGGCCCAGCTCAATGTCACCGATGTTTGTGATTCGGCAAAACCAAGGAAATCCTCAACGCCATCGGGAGCATTAGTGCCCGCTGCGCTGATCACTTTAAACACTGGCGAAGGAATTGTAGAACATCCGTTCACTTCGTTTGCCGATGCCGTATAGCTGCCAACACCAACTGCTGTGAATACCTGGCTGGTGCTTACGGTCTGGTTCGATGCATTCTTCCATGCATAAGAGGCATAACCGGCGGGGAGGGTGAGCTCAGTTGTGTTGCTTCCATCGAGTGAGGGAAGAACAGTGCTCTTCAATCCGTTGGTTGTGATGGGAGGCGTGTTGGTTACAGGTTTCGGTCCTACCGTAACGGGATCAGACCAATCGGACCATACGCCGCGGTTCTTGATACGACCTGTGTATTGTCCATAAGCTGTTGCAATGTACTTGTAAGCCGTTGCGCCCGAGATCAGCACTCCGTCTTTTCTCCATTCGTAAGCATCGAAGCCAGGCGTAAAGCCCATATCGACACTGATCGGCACTTCAGGACAAATGAGATTGCGGTCGTAACGTACAAAGATCTTGTTCTTCTTCTGCGACAAGAACCAGGGGAAGAAGTCGGCACGAGCGTACATCGCGGTCCATGTTCCGTGGCCAACGCCGGGGAGAACGAAGTATTCGAGGTGACCACCGTTGTTGTTGAAGTAGTCGACCGGGCCCTGCGACTGCGCAGGCGAAGGGTTTGTGTCTAGTGCACCCTGTGATTCACGAAAAGGCTGATATAAAAAGTTCGGGTTCATCGAACCTGCATCGGTTGCCGACATCGGGAACGCTGCTGCAGTAATTGTGGGATAATGAATAGCGAACTGCCATGTTTTACCACCACCACCTGAAAGTCCGTGAACATAAATACGGTTGATATCGATAGGGAGTGTCGAAATCATCTCTTCAAGGATGTCTTTGCCCTGATCGTAGGTAACGTCCTGGGGATAGAGAAGGAAGCCAGGGAATGCACCGCTTTGAACGGCCTGCATGTGCAGCTGACCACCGTGCTTTAATTGGTTGTTGTTATCGAAACCCGACTCACCATTTCCGTGGAAGAAAAGGATGACGGGATATTTTGCGTTAGGGTCAGCGAAAGTCCATGTCCTTGTAGTGCTGTTGTAGGTTACGCCGTTAGGAGGCATGATCCTCATACGAAGACCATTGAACCAGAATGGCAGGAAAGGAGATGTGTTGAAACTTACTGGGGTTCCCACGTTCTGATAGCCATAAGGCCACAGGTTATTATCGCGGGGAGGATCCGGGCTTGGAAAGGGCACGGATTGGGCGAACGAAATGATGCTGTACAGTGCGAGGCACAGGACCAAAGCCGATCTTTTCATGAACGTTTAGATTAAAGCTTTTATGATACAACTAGACTTATCAAAAGTAGAAAAGGTGTATCCGCCCTCAAAACATTACATGGCAATTATTTGGTAACCAGAAATAAATGGCTTTTTTGACCTGAATTGGTCGTTTTCAAAAAAAATTATCTTACATCTTCGAGTTTCACCCCTATTACGGCCTCCAAATCAAGCTTTGCTTTCTGGAAGCCGTTTTGGGCCTGGGCTAATTCCACACGTAACTCGTTGCGGTTGCGCTGGGCCGCGAGGTAGTCTTCGACCGAAGCCTCGCCGTTTTTGAATCGCTGTTCGATCAGCAAATAGTTGGAATCTTCGTCGTCTACGGTCTGTTTTCGAAGGTTTACGATAGTCTCCGCGGTCTTATAGTCGCTGTACAGCTTCAGCACCCTGTTGCGGATGTCGAGTTTCGCCATGTTTACCCGTTCCTCGGCCTGGCGAGTCTTTGAAACTGCAGCCTTTTTGGTGTGGGGCAGTTGTAAAACAGTAGACAAAGGGAGTTGCAGGTAGAAGTTGTAACGGGGAAAGAACTGGTTTGCTTGCGCCTGGTCTTTGTTGGTAAACTGTTTTATGCTGAATTCATTCAGGTTTCCTTGCACGCCGAGAATGTTGGTCCATTGATTTCCAGCAACCTTCGCCTCTTCCCGTGCCTGGGTGACTATCTCCGTGGCCAGGTGGCTTTCGGGATTGTTCCTCCAGGCGAGCTGAACAAGTCTCTCTTCAAAACTTGTGTTCGAAGCATCGTCGGGAAGGATGATCTTTTTGTAGTCGACAGTCTGACCGGCAGCATAACCGGCAACGAACACCGTGAAAATTAAAAACAGTACGGAGGCTTTCATGGTAGAGGGATCAATTGATGCCGGTTACTTCATCCAGCGTTCATGCCACATCTCAAAGATAAGAATATTCCAAAGTTTCTGGTGCTTGACGGGCCTTCCGGCCAGGAACTGATCGCGCATGTGAATGATCGGATCGGGGTTGAAATATCCTTCCCGTACCAATCGATCCCTGTCGAGGTATTGAAGGAAAAATTGCTTGAGTTGTTCCATGAACCATACCGACAATGGCGCGAGGAATGGCTTTTTGGGACGGTCCATGATCTCGCGCGGTATGTGCCTGTAAACGATCTCCTTCAGCAGGTACTTGTTAACTCCATTCCGGATCTTCATGTGCGACGGAAGTTGCGCCACGTATTCGATCACGTGCTGGTCGAGGAACGGCTCACGTGCTTCCAAAGCAACAGACATGCTCGCGCGATCCATCTTGGAGAGATTGTTATCGGTAAGGAAAGTAAGATAGTCGATAGCCAACAGTGGCGACAAAGGATTATCGTTCCTGAAAGGTCCTTCAACGTCGAAGGCAGTACGGTAATCGGTAAAAGGTTTTTTGAGAAGGCGCCTTGTTTCGGTATGAGGAATATGCTGGCTGATGATCTTCAACACTTCGCGTGAGTTCTTGCTGGCGAGGATCATCTTCATCTTCTCGTAGCGCGTGGCGGCGTTGTACTGATTCTTCAGGACGGGGATCTTCTCGGGATTGATGAGTTTCATAACGCCCGACACCATGCGGCGTGCGGGAGCCCAGCCCTTAACATAACTGAGTGATCGATTGAACTTATCGTAGCCGGCAAAGATCTCGTCGCCGCCGTCGCCGGAAAGAGCAACGGTCACCGACTTGCGTGCGAGCTGCGACACGAGAACACTGGGAACCGTAGAGTTATCGGAAAACGGTTCGTCGTAGATCTCCGGAAGTTGCGGAATGATCGCGAGGGCATCGGCCGGTTCGCAATAGTACTCGGTGTGATTGGTGCCCAAATGTTGCGCGACTTTCCTGGCGTCGGGGGCTTCGTCGAAACCGGTAACGCCAAAACCAATCGTGAATGTTTTCAGCTTCTCCGTGCGACCTTTCTGGAGAAGAGCAGCAACGGCTGAGCTGTCGAAGCCGCCGCTGAGGAATACACCCACGGGAACATCGGCAACCATGCGATAGTTGAACGCCTCCGAGAGGATCTTCTCGGTTTGCTCCATCGCCTCCTCGTCTGATATGTCAAGCACGGGCTTGTTGTAGCAGTCGATTACACTCCAGTATTGTTCTTCTTTGAATGACTGATCTTTCAACGAGATCTTTAAAACGTGACCCGGGGAAAGTTTCTTAACATTCTTGAAGATCGAGTGAGGTCCGGGGATGTAGTTGTATTGGAGGAACAAACCGAGGCTTCCCATGTCGAGCTCTTTGGTAAACGAAGGATGCTCGTGGAATGACTTCAGTTCGGAGGAGAACAGCAATACGCCTTTATGAAAATAATAGAACAGTGGTTTCACACCAACGCGGTCACGCATCAGCGTAAGCTCCTGCTTTTCTTTATCGTAGATGGCCATGGCAAACATGCCACGGAATTTTTGAAGACTTGGCACGCCCCATTTTTCGAAAGCCCTTACGATCACTTCGGTGTCGCTGTGGCTTTTGAATGTTATTCCGAATTTTTCCAGCTCGCTGCGAACTTCGGCGTAGTTGTACATCTCGCCATTGAACGTGATAACGTAACGTCCTACGAACATCGGCTGGTGGCCGAGTGGTGACAGGTCGATGATCGAAAGCCGGGTGTGTCCGAACGCCAGTGTACCGAAGTCATCCTGGTCAACATATGTTCCATGATCGTCGGGACCGCGGTGCTTCAAAGAGCCTGTCATCCTGGCGAGGATCTGCTGTGATGTTTCCTGGGAGGAATTTTTATTGAATTCTACGAAGCCAACTATTCCACACATATCGTTCGGG
>Ga0170475_101277443_pt1 | contig 16925 bp, 6 predicted proteins | sample Soicark_Litter_5_FD_111474 | JGI IMG/M metagenome (GOLD analysis project Ga0170475, IMG submission 111474) | Avena fatua rhizosphere microbial communities from Hopland, California, USA. Combined Assembly of 48 SPs
GACGCGCACCGCTGTTCGGGTATTGAGGTCGGCGGCCAGGTCATCGGCCGCGGGAAACCGGCCTGGTGGACGATCGGCGTTGCGCACGCGAAACGAAAGCACGGGCCTCGAAGTGTGAGCCGTTCGATGACAAGCAGTGGCTACGCTGACAAAGCAGGCATGGTTAACGATCGCGGAAATTGGACGCCTCTACCCTGAGGGGGTTGCGAATGATTGGGCAGGCGGTCGAGGCTGCGACTCAGAAATTCCAGCATTACCTTACTCGGAAGCACGGGGCAGCCGCCGAGTAGGAAGCCGTGCTGAATGTTGCGACCGCAATTTTGCCGGGGAGCGTTTCAGCGCCCACCAGCTAACGGGCTTGAACCTGCACGTCCCGCTCAGTACTTTCCCCGCGGTCCGCCCTTGGAGTGCGGCCGAACGTGGACTGAGCCGCGAAACTCTAGGTGCACGATCCCAGGCGCAATTTCAAACAGAAATGGACGACAATTCGGATCTGGGTCGTCTGGAGATGGAGGTGGCATTCACGACTGTGGACTCGGCAACCCGACCGTGAACTCGACTGAGGCCCTGCTTGCCTTGCATGAGCACTCAGTTACATCACGAATGCGCTAGGAAACTGCGTCCTACCGGAGCATCGGAGGGCGGCACACTGCGAACCATCAACAGCGGCGAGCCGCACAGCGGTCATTCGTGAATAACCCGCTCTTTGGCACGACGGGAGTGGCGGCTAAAAATTGCGTTACGTTGTGTGCGAGTACTTCTCGAGAAATCGTGCCGACCTCGGCACGTCAATTCCTCCGCGTCTGCGAGCACTGGAGTCTATTAACCCCGATCATGCGTACTTGAGTGTTTCTCTGCATTGGTGCACTTCCATCGAAGCGCGCGCGGAGACGCGCGCACGACACAGGCAGCTCCGACTATGCGCGCAGAGCGCAGTCTGGTTCGCAACATTAGGACGAGGGTTCTCAGCATATGACGCAACTTTCAGGCAACGGACTCTCCGACTGGTGGCCTGATCGCCTGGCGCAGATATCGGACGAGCGATGTGATCTCGACGTCCTGCTACGGGACGAGTGGCGGCACAGGATCGTCGCTCGCGACGATGGAGCAGTCCGCCCCACAGCCCGCCGCGTTTCGACGATCGACGGTGCGAGGTACGAAGCGCTACGCGCGAAGCAGCCACTCGACGGCGCCGCGTCGCTCGGTATCGTGGCGCTGGCCGCCTTGCATACCGCCCTCAATGCGTTCGGCCGTGGGTCGAAGACTGTGGTTGCGTTTGTCAATCCTGCGTGCGCAACGGGTGAAAGCGACGCGAGCGTATTGCCCACCATCGTCGACCACACCGAGCAGGCCGCCATGACGTGTGGTGCGGTTCTCGAGACGATTCGCGGTGATCTCGATGCGATCGACACCTACCAGCGCGCGTCTGAGCTACTCGGACGGAGTCTGTTCGATACTGCCCTGATCTACACCGATGGCGAACTGACGCTATCAACGTTGCCTGCGACGCCGCTCGTTGCCATCGTCGAGGACCGCAAGAGTGCGGGTTGCCTGACCTGGACGATAGTCTACGCGGCCGAACTGTTTGACCATGCGGTTATCGGCGGCCTCCTTGACGTCATGCACGAGGTGCTTTTCCAGTACGCCACACTGCCCGATCGACTGGTTCGAGATCTGGAACTCATCTCCAAAGCTCAAGAATCTCAATTGGCGAACTGGAATGCCACCGATGGTGAGTTTCCCGAAGGCAAACGCCTGAACGAACTATTCGAGGACTGCGCGCGACGAGAACCAGACCGTCTGGCGGTCGTTTTTCGAAGCAAACGGCTGACGTATCGACAGTTGGATGAACGCGCAAATCAGGTGGCGCACTTGCTCCTTAGCCCTTCGGTTCGTGTTCACCCGGGGGACGTAGTAGGCCTCTATCTGGATAAGAGCGAGTTGGGTGTAATCGCGACGTTCGCGATCTGGAAAGCCGGCGCGGCGTACGTCCCGATCGATCCATCCTACCCAGTCGAGCGAGTTCGATTGTCGATCGTGGACACAGAGCCAACTGCGATCATCACGAACGCGAGGTATGCGAGTCGATTGCGGCGTATCCTCGATACGGCGAAGTCGTGTGCCGTCATCATTGAGGTCGAAGTCGCTGATGCCGCGACCGGCTCGGCTGCCGACATGCCCTGTGAGAAGCCGCTTCTGAACTTGAGTAGCAAAGATCTTGCTTACGTAACGTACACATCGGGTACGACCGGCGTCCCCAAGGGCGTGCCCAAGGATCATCGCAGTGTTGTTAACAGCATTACGAACCTGTCTGCGCGCTATGACATGCAACGACCCGGCGAGGAACGCGTAGCTCTCTATGCTTCCTATGTGTTTGAACCGCACCTGCGGCAAACGCTGATCGCGCTCATCAATGGCCAAACGCTCGTCATTATTCCGGATGACGTTCGCCTTGATCCTGACCTTTTTCCAGCCTACCTCGCCGAGCACGGCGTCACGTACTTGAATGCCACTGGTTCGGTACTGCAGCACTTCGATCTGGAACGCTGCCCAAGCCTCAAGAAGGTGCTCCTGGTAGGTGAAGAGCTGACGACCGCCGGCCTCCAACAGCTACGGAAACACTACAAAGGTCCCGTCGTCAACGAGTACGCGTTCACGGAGTCCGCGTTCGTAACAGCTATCCAGGAGTTCGCGCCGGACGCCATCGAGCGAAACGATCGCAGCATCGGCCGCCCGTTGCGGAATGTGACGTGGTATGTACTGAGCCAACACCGAAAGCAGCTCCCAATTGGCGCCATTGGCGACCTCTACATTGGAGGCTGCGGAGTAGCGCAGGGGTACCTCCACCAGGACGAGTTATCGCGGAAAGCCTTTTTTCTGAACCCATTTCAGAATGAACGCGACAAGGCGCGAGGACACAACGCGCTGATATATCGAACAGGCGATCTGGCTCGCATACTCCCCAACGGAGAGGTCGAGTACTTGGGGCGCGCCGATTTCCAGGTGAAGATCAACGGGGTACGTGTCGAACCGAGCGAGATCGAAGCTCGTACAACGGAATACCCGGGGGTGCAGCAGTGCGTAGTCGTGGCCCGCGAACTCGCTGATCGGCCTGGCGAACGCCGCTTACTCGGTTACTTCGTCGCGGATCCCACGGTCGAGATTGCCGAAAGCGATTTGCTGGCCTTCCTCCAAGAACGGCTCGTCCAGATAATGGTCCCATCGAGGATGATCCGCCTGGAACGCCTTCCGGTGAACGTCAACGGCAAAGTGGATCGTCGTGCTCTCCCAGATGCAGCTATTAGTGCTGCGGATTCTGCGTCACTTGCCGGCAATCACAACCAGAGCCTGATCGCAAGCCTGCGGCGCATCTGGAGCGCTGTACTTGGCGTTCCGGAGAGGCAGATCGACGACTTCGCTGACTTTTTTCGTCTGGGCGGCCAGAGCATTTCCTGCATCTTGCTCATCGCCCGGATCCGGCAGCAGTTGCGCCGATACATAAATGTCGAGGACGTGTTCCGCCTGCGAGTACTCAATACGCTCGCGGAATACCTGGCTTCAGCAAAACAATGGGATACAAGTCGCGACGCTCCGGCCCAACAGCATGTGGGCGAGATTGATCGTCTTCTGGCCAATGGCCTGCAACAGGGTCTGCTCTACCATGCTCTTAAGAATGACCAATCCGACGATGCGTACATCGTCCAGTCGGTGTACCGCTATGCCGCACGGATCAATGTGGACCTTCTCGAGCAGGCCTGGCAGTACGCGCGGCGCAAGTTTCCCAGCTTGCGACTTCGCTTTGAGCCGGGTGAGGAGTCGATGCAAGTCATCGATCCGGCCGAGGGTCTGCTGAACTGGCGTTACTTTGACGCATCCGAGCAGACGAGTGCAGTCGAGCAGGAAACTCTGATAGAGCGGCTCAAAGAATCTGATCGTGCCGAGGGTTATCACCTGGACGAAGGAAACTTGTTCCGCATCTATGTGGTCAAGCACTGCGAGGATCGGTTTACACTCGTCTTCAGTTGCCATCACGTCATCATTGACGGTTGGAGCCTGCCCGTCCTGCACGATGAGGTACATCGAGTGTATCTCGACTTAATGGAGGGCAAGCAGATCCTGCAGCGCCATGACGAGGCGTATCTGGCGGCGCAGAGTTATTGGCAGGAACACCGCCAGGATCACGTTGCTTATTGGACCGAGCAGATTCAGGCGATCGAGGACCGCGGTGACTACAACGGGTTGCTCAACCTGGCGTGTCGGTATCGTGTCTCCTTGAGTACCTACGATCGCGTGCGCCAACGCAGATCGAAGCAATTGCACTTGGGGACCAGCATTACCGCTGCGTTGGCAAGCGCCTGCGCCGCCAATCAGGTCACGCTGCACTCGGTGCTTCAATTCGTCTGGCACAAGGCGCTGTACGCGATCGGCGGCGGCCGGTCGACGGTGGTAGGCACTATCGTGTCTGGCCGGGAGATGCCGATCGTAGGGATTGAGTCGTCTGTTGGGCTGTTCATCAACACGTTGCCACTGGTTATCGATCATGAGAGGCAGGAGGCCCAGCGTGTAGCGGAGGCAATCGGCGACATCCAGTCCGCGGTGAACACGATGAATGCCAGGAGCACCGTGGAGCTCGGGCGCTTGCCTACCCGCGCAATGAAGCGTCAGTTGTTTGACACGCTACTAGTACTGGAAAACTACCCTCGCCTGCTTGACGATTCGGATGAGAGGCGGTACCTGGACGCGCTTCGATATGAGCGGTTTTTCGACGCGGATCGGGTTGACCATCCACTCGCGGTTGTGGCCCGGGAAGACGGCAACGAGCTGGCAGTCACGGTCTGGTATGACGGTGAGATCCTCGACGACGCTGCTATTGACACACTGTTGGAAATGTCGCAGGTGCTCTTTGTGCAAGTCGCTGAGGACATGTCGGGCTTCGTCCGGGACCTGGAGCTGCTGTCTCCGTCCATGCTCAAGCATCTAGAAGCTTGGAACTCTACCGAGGCCGAATTCCCCGCCGACAGGACGCTGACCGACCTGTTCGAGGACACGGTAGCAAAGTGGCCCGAACAAGTCGCGGTCGTCTACGACGACAAGAGCGTGACCTATCGCGAGCTGAACGAGCGCGCCAACCAACTCGCACGCCATCTTCTGCAGTTGGCGCCTCTGCGTGCCGATCAGTTCGTCGCTCTCGCGATCGACAAGAGTGAACTGCTGTTAGCTGCGATTATCGCTGTCTGGAAAACAGGCGCGGCATACGTGCCGATCGACCCACAGTTCCCGGACCAACGTATCGCATTCATGCTCCAAGACACCGACGCCCGCTTGGTTCTCACTAATCGACACAATGCACAGCGGTTCCGGGGCCTGGCGACTGGAGCAGGCCGGGATGTGGTTGTCATCGAAGATGCTGTCACTGCGGGTGGTCTCGGCTGCAATTTGGCCGTCACGACCGAAAGTACCGACCTGGCCTATGCAATCTATACGTCCGGAACCACTGGTCGCCCAAAGGCGGTGCTTGTCGAGCACCGGGGCGTGGTCAACCTCCAGACCTACTTGGCGAACCTGTTTTGTCTCAGCAAACGGGATGCTGACGAGGCCATGCTCTCATTTTCGAACTTTGTGTTCGATCATTTCGTGGAGGTGATCACCGACGCCCTGCTCAACGGTCAGAGACTTGTGCTTCTGAATGATCAGATGCGCACTGACGAGGAACGTCTCTATCAATACATGAACGACAACCAGGTCACTTACCTGTCCGGCACTCCCTCAGTCCTATCGTTGTACGATTTCTCGCCGGTTACGACACTCCGCCGCATCGACGCCATCGGTGAGGACTTCACCGAACCAGTCTTCGCGAAGATCCGACGGACGTTTCCGCGTGGGGTCATCGTAAATGGCTACGGCCCGACAGAAATCTCGATCACCAGCCACAAGCGCCTATACCGGGCCGACGAGCCCCGCCTAGACAAGAGCATCGGATTTCCGATTGCCAACACGACGTCCTATGTGCTGAACGGTGCGATGAAGCGGGTACCTGTGGGCGGGGTCGGCGAACTGTATATCGGCGACGTTGGTGTAGCGCGTGGATACCTTAACCACGCTGACCTCACGGCCGAAAGGTTCATCGTGAACCCTTTCCAGACCGCCGAGCAGAAGCAGCTTGGACGGAATGCGCGCTTGTACAAGACGGGAGATCTTGCGCGCTGGCTACCGAACGGAGAGATCGAGTACCTAGGCCGCGCCGACCTCCAGGTGAAGATCCGCGGTCAGCGAGTCGAACTCGGGGAAGTTGAATCAGTGCTGGCGTCCTATCCAGGAGTCGGTCGTGCCTTCGTGATTGCCCGAGAACACGAGGCGACCGGCGCTGCTGCTGCCCCCGAGAAGTATTTGGTTGGCTTCTTCATCGGCGACGAGGACCTCGATGAGCAGGACCTCAAACACTGGATGCGGCGCACCTTGTCAGATGCGCTAGTCCCGTCCCGCATCATTCGAATTCACGACGTCCCAGTCACGCCCAGCGGCAAGTTGGATGTCGCTCGGCTGCCCGAGACCGAGTTCGGGCGTGAAAGCCTGGTGCCGTTCGGTCCCCCAACGACGCCTGTCGAATTTCGTCTCTGCCAGTTGTGGGCGAGAGTATTGGGCATCACTCCAGAACACATCGGAGTCGACGACGACTTCCTCAGTCTCGGGGGTGACAGCTTGCGGGCGATGGCGCTCGCACAGGCTGTCAAGACAAATTTCAACTGCGACGTGGGAGTAGCTGCGATCTTTCAGTACAGCACAATCACGATGCAGGCGCGAATTGTTCACGAAGCTGTCACAGCGCGAGGCGACGCGCGGGCGGAGCTAGCTGCGGGCATTGCGTCCATGCACGACCAACATCCGCCCGCGTCGTTAGCGCAGGAGCGGTTGCTGTTCATCGATGAACTTGAAGGCGGAACGTGGGCATATAACGTTCCACTCTTCCTGCGCATCAGCAGTGTATTGCAGGAAGAAATTACGACCGCGTTGCAAGCGCTCTTGCGCCGTCACGCCGCATTGCGAACGCTGCTTCGCGCTGACGAGCATGGCGTACCGCGCCAGCATATTCTCAGCGGCCAGGCGGCGGTGGCTCGGTTCACGGTTGATACCCTGAGCGTTCGCTCGCAAGCCGAACTCGACAGCGTACTTAATGAGCAGGCTGAGTACCTTTTTGGATTGGCGGAGGAACTTCCGCTGCGCGCCGCCTGCGTCGCGGTCAACGAGATACCCGGGATACGCTTCTTGAGCCTCATCATCCATCATACGGCGTTCGACGGATGGTCATGGGACCTGTTTCGGCGTGAGCTGGCTCTCCTTCTCACCGGCGAATCCGAGGCTCAGTTGCCTGCGGTGAAGGCGACGTATGCCGACTTCGCCGTCTGGCAGCGTCGGTACGTTGCGGCGCACAACGACGACTTGGCGCAATACTGGAAGGAGGCCCTCGCCGGATTCGAGCCTGTCCAGCTGCCGTTGGACCGACCGCGTTTGCCTAGATTCGATTACCGAGGGCGTGAAGTTCGTTTCGAACTTGACGCAGACACCACAGACGACCTCAAGGCTGTCGCGCGCTCACTCCGAGTCAGCCTTTATAGCACGCTACTCGCGGCTTGGTGCCTGATGCTCAAGGTGTACGCTGGTCAAAACGACCTCGTGATCGGCACACCGTCTGCTAATCGAGGTCATCCTGAGTTCGACGGTGTCATCGGGCTCATTGCTAACCTTCTCGCGGTCCGGGTGCGCATCGACGACGCCGCCACGTTGGCCGACTACATACGTCGAGTCGGCGCCGCGGTCACGGGTGCGCAAATCCACGCCGAGTTTCCGTTCGAGCAGCTCGTCAAAGAGCTGAATGTTGAAGCCGATCCTAGTCGACACCCGATCGTACAGGTCAATTTCACTGTGCTGCCATGGCCGGCCCCTGTTGACGACTTAGGACAGGTTTTGTCCGACTACGTCCCGGTTCAGTCGGGGTTGACTAGTGTTAAATTCGACCTCTCGGCGATGCTCCAGGAAGGCCCGTACGGTCTCACCGGGACGGTTACATTTGCAGCGTCGCTCTTTGAGGAGGCAACAATCGGCGGCTTTCTCGGAACGTTCAAACATATTTTGACACAGTTCGCCCGCACATCTAGTTCCCCCAACTCCATCCGAGTTCAGGACCTTACCTGGACAGCAGATCGCGCGCTGCCGTTCGCATCGCAGTCCATTGCAGCCGGACAATCGCACGGGTCGGCACGGCCCGGCTCACTCAGCGAACTGTTCGAGCGAGCGGCCAACAAGTTCCCAGGCCGTGTGGCAGTGGCATGCGGCGATTCTCATCTCACTTTCGGCGAACTCGACGAGCGCGCAAACCGTCTCGCCAACCACCTGCGCAGTGCGAGGGAGCTGCGATCGAGAGACGTGATCGCGCTGGTCCTGGATAAGAGCGAGTTGATGATTGTGGCTATCGTCGCGGTCTGGAAGGCCGGAGCTTGCTACTTGCCCATAGACCCGACACATCCGGTCGAGCGCATTGACTTCATGCTGACGGATGCGAACGCTCGTCTGGTGCTCACGAGCAGATACGGACAGCGGCTGCGAGCAATTTCGGACAATGTCGCGCAGCGGGTCCTCGAGGTCGACCTCGCCGTCCTCGCCGACGAATCCTCGGCAAAGCCAAATGTCGTCAGCACTCCTGCGGATCCAGCTTACGCTATCTATACGTCGGGAACGACTGGGCGCCCGAACGCCGTGCTCGTAAACCACCGCAATGTCCTAAGCTTTGTCGAAAGCATTCGGGGACAACACGTCGGTCTGGATGATGGACCAGGTAATGGTGTGCTCTTCTTGTCGAACTATGCGTTCGACTTCTCTATTGAACAGATCGCACTGTCTATCCTCAGTGGACACAAGCTGATTATCCCCCCCGCAACGTTGGGCGATGACCTATACGACTACGCGAACGGCCAAGAGGTCAGCTATCTTAGCGGAACTCCGACGCAGATCGAGCAACTTGACTTGTCTCGGCTCACGCATCTGCGCACGGTCCTCGTCGCGGGTGAGCCGTTCCAGCAGCACCATTTTGACCGGATTCGCCGTCAATACGCTGGATTGTTGGCTAACGCGTACGGCACGACAGAGACGACCGTCTACAACACGGTGCGTCGGTTCGCGCCCGGCGAGGGCTATCGGAATGATCTGGGTAATTCAATTGCGAACACGCGACTGTACCTGCTCGACGACAAATTGAGACCGGTACCGGCCGGGGCGACGGGCGAGCTGTACATAGCAGGAGAGTGCGTCAGTGACGGCTACCTCAATCGACCCGAACTCACCCGCGAGCGATTCATTCCCAACCATCTGCAGACCGATGTTGAAAAGAAGTACGGGCGGCTCGCAGGGCTGTACAGGACCGGGGACCTCGCGCGTACTCGCCCCGATGGTAGCTTGCAGTTCTTGGGGCGCAACGATGCGCAAGTCAAAGTACACGGCCTACGCATCGAGCCCGGCGAAATCGAATCGGCCATTATGGCGCGCCCAGGCATCAAAGAGTGCGCGGTCGTACTACGCAGCGACGAGGGCTCGCCACGTGACGGCCGACTTGTCGGCTACTACGTGCCCGAAGAGGGGGCCACGATCGAGGAAGACGACGTTCTCGACGTGCTCCGCTCGAAGTTGCCCTCGAGCATGGTGCCGACACGCCTGGTTCGACTGGACGGGCCCCTTCCCAAGACGATAAACGGCAAACTTGATGCGGCAGCGCTGCCTTTGGCCGGCTTCGTCGCGGGGGGAACGCCATACACACCTCCGCGCGACCGTTTGGACTCGCGCGTGTGCCAGATGTTCTGCGAGCAGCTACCGGTCGACAGTATTGGCATTGACCACAACTTCTTCCGATGGGGTGGGGACAGCATCGGCGCGCTGCGCCTGGCCAGCCGCATACAGCGCGAGACGCATGTGCCACTGAGTGTGAGGGATATTTTTGAATATCCGAGCGTCCGTACCCTCGTGGATTACGTTCTCTCCAAACCGGCAGATGACGCGGGGATCACAAGAACAGGACTGCTGGGGACCGAAGGCGAGCGGCTCACCGGTGATTGCCCCATGCTCCCGAATCAGCAGTGGTTCTTCGACAAGCCGCTGGCTGATCGCGCCTGCTGGAACCACAATTTCCTAATCCGGACTCCGCCGCTCGACACAGAACGATTACGCGTCGCACTCGCTGAGCTCGTCGCACACCATGACGCGTTCTCGCTCCGATATCGCGATTGTGGGCACGCGGTTAACCAGTTTTACGCTAGCGATGTTTCGGCGGCGATTGTGCACATGCTCGACGTGCAAGGCCTTGCGTCTGCCGACATTCAACAGCAACTCGGGGAATGGCAACGAGGGTTCGACCTCGAGCACGGCCCTACGTATTGCGCCGCCTACCTGTACGGCTTCGACGACGGCAGCGCAGCAATCTGGTTCAGCATGCACCACCTGATAGTGGACGTGGTCAGCTGGCAAATCATCGCGCAGGATCTTGAGATCCTCTACCACGGCGGCACCTTGGGCTCCTCAGGGCCGATGTTCCGACAGTGGGCGCAAGCGATTCAAGGTTACGAGGCCGCCGATGACGAGGTTCAGTGGTGGGGTTCGCTCGCGCGGGCTGTGACGGCCGAGTTGGCCGAGAGCCCTCTCGTGGCCGGATCTCGAATGGCATCGCGCCGAGACTGCTTTTGCTTGACAACGGCGGAGACGAAGCAGCTTCTTACCGAGAGCGGCTGGGCATACGACAGCGAAGTGAGTGATTTGCTGATTACTGCAGTCGGCTACGCGCTGCAAGCAGTTACAGGACGCGCAAGAAACCACGTCACGGTGGAAGGTCATGGTCGAGAACTGTTCGAGGGGGCGCCGGACATCCGCGACACGGTTGGCTGGTTTACCACTATGTTCCCGCTCCCAATTGAAGTTGGTTCCGATCTTGGACGCAGCATCCTGCGGACGAAGGCGAGCCGCCGACGCGCGCCGTACAACGGAATTGGGTATGGCGCTCTGCGCGGCACCTATGGCAGCATGAGTGCGCCGCTTCCACTAGTCAGCTTCAACTACCTGGGGAGGTTCGGCGGCGACCAGCTGGCCTCGCGCCGGTCAGCAGCCTGGCAGCTAGAGCCGCCCGCTCGGGATGCAAGTCCAGTGATTTTCGGGGAGGCGGTCAGCGAATCGACGCTCGACGTGACCATGAGCTGTGTTGATGGACAGCTTGCGGTGGTGGTGGAGAGCCAACTTGACGAGTCCACCACTGGGCGGTTCAACTCACAACTGGAAGCATCACTTCGAGATTTGATCGCGTCTACGGTTGCCGCCGTCGCCAAGAGCGGATCCGGCCCAAGCGCAACGCTCGCCGAGCCGAAAGACGCGTTCATTCCCTATGTTCTCGTGAATGAGAACACCAACGGGCAAACGCTTTTCGTATTGCCTCCGGGGGAGGGCGGGGCCGAGAGTTACCTGGGGAACATCGCCCGCCAAGTGCCTGGACATCCACTCGTGCTTTTCAACAACGTCCACCTGCTCACTCCCGCAGACTCGTTCGAGGCTCTAGCAGGGTTTTATCTCGAACAAGTTCGCCGAATACAACCCAATGGTCCCTTTAGCTTTCTTGGTTGGAGTTTCGGCGGTGTGCTGTCCTTCGAGATGGCCAACCAGGTCGCGCGTCGTGGGAACCGGATCGCCAATCTCATACTCATTGACCCGTATTTCGATGTCTCGAATGCAGCAGCCGACATCGGCGTGCCGCTGGTTGAGGATCTGCTCGACCCCATAAACTACCGTTATCGCCCAACGCGCGCTGACTTGGACCGCCTCAGCGGTCGCATTGGGACCGTCTTGTTGTTCAAGGCTGGCGAACCCAACGAAGTCGTTACCAGTGACGACCAGCGCCGGCTATTCGAGCACTATCTGCGGACGCCCTACAACAAACTCGACTCGCTGCTCCCCGGGCACAACATCCACGTCACGCTGCTTTCCGGCCAGTCTCACCATTCCTGGGTGCGAGACCAGCGAACCGTCGAATCGATGGGCCGCGTCATCACGCAACTGTTGGAGCACACATGAACGACATCGCAGAAGTCCCGACCATTGATATTTCGCCGTTGGCCCGATCTGACAGCCCCGCAAAACGTCGCGTGGCGACAGAGATCAGCAGAGCTTGCCGACAGTCGGGCTTCTTCTACGCAACGGGGCACAGCATCGACGTCGGTCGACTTCAGGACGAGGTCAATGAGTTCTATCGAACGATGACGGAGGAGGAGAAGTCTCGCATCGCGATACACGCTTACAACCCTGCGAACCCGCATATCCGCAACGGGTTCTACATGGCACTTCCGGGTAAGAAAGCTGTCGAGTCGTTCTGCTATCTCAACCCCACCTTCAGCGACCACCACCCAATGATCAGGGCTCGAATGCCGCTACACGAGGTGAACTGGTGGCCGGACCAACTGGCTCATCCGACATTTCGTAGGTACTTCGAAGAGTACTTCAAGCGAGTGCTAGGGTTCTCGCAACTGTTGCTACGAGGGTTTGCGTTGAGCCTGGATCGAAGCGAAGACTTTTTCGACCCGCACGTGACACTAGCAGACACGCTATCGGCGGTCTCACTGATCCACTATCCGTATCTCGACGAATACCCAGGAGTGAAGGTGGCATCTGACGGTACGAAGCTTAGCTTTGAAGAACATCTGGATATCTCGCTTATCACCGTTCTATTCCAGACGGCCGTGGCGAATTTGCAGGTTAAGACGGCCGACGGTTGGCTCGAGGTGCCGACGTCGGCCGAGGACTACCTGATCAATTGTGGTACGTACATGGCGCACCTGACGAACTCCTATTATCCCGCACCTTTGCACCGCGTCAAATGGGTAAACGCTGAACGCCTATCCTTGCCGTTCTTCGTCCACGCTGGCAACAACTCGGTGTTCGAGACGTTCCATCCGGACGGCGTCCCTCAGAAGGGTGTGAACGGCTCCATTCGATACGGCGATTACCTCGGACATGGTCTCCAGGCGCTGATCAATTCGAACGGCCAGACTTGAGCACGCGGTGGCAGCCGATTGGGGTTACGCGCGGGCGAGCATGCTGCTTGATCCGAATGTGGCCTACCTCAACTCCGGGTCCGCCGGACCGCTACCCCGCAGTGTCTACGAGCGCCTATCGGGATTGCGACAACGCCTGGCCGAGGAGCCGGTGGATTGCCTGCTGCGTCAGGCGCCAGCTCTTGTCGCGGCCGCGCGAGAACGCCTGGCAGATTTCATCGGCGGCGAGCCGACCCAGTTAGCCCTGATGACGAATGTGACGAGCGCCGTAAATCTAGTGGCTTCAGGTCTGATGTTAGACACACCAGGGGAGATCCTGCTGACCGATCATGAGTACGCGCCCATGCGTTGGTGCTGGCAGCGGGCCGCTCAACGTCAGGGATTGACCTTGCGTATATTACGGCTCCCAAGCCGCCCGTCTGATCCTCAGGAGATATTGGAGGCAGCGCTAGCCGCGCTCGGACCTCGAACGCGGGTGTTCTTCTTCAGTCACGTCCTCTCCACGACAGGCGTCGTTATGCCAGCCAAGCACCTCTGCGACGCCGCGCGCGCGCGCGGCGTCCTGACTGTTGTCGACGGGGCCCATGGCCCGGCGTTTGTCGACCTAAATCTCGCCGATATCGGGTGCAATTTTTATGCTGGGAGCGGTCATAAGTGGCTGCTGGCGCCGATCTGCACCGCGTTTCTGTACCTGGACCTCGAGACGACAGACCGCTTGGAGCCACTCCAGGTGAGTTGGGGCTATCGTACGCAAGACGATGATCTGTCTGCAATTGAATGCGACGGTTTCGGCAGGACGCCGCTTCTCCGGCGGTTGGAGGTGGCGGGCACACATGACATCTGCCCCTGGCTCGCGCTGCCGGAAGCCATTGACTTCCAGGGCTCCTTTGGACACGCTGCGGTTCGAGCTCGGATGCGGGAGTTGGCTGCATATCTACGAGATCAAGTGACTGAATGCTGCGGACTGGTGTCAGCAACGCCTGAGCATCCGGACCTATCGGGTGGAATGGTAGCGTTCGAGGTGCCAACGTGGGTGGATGCAGCCGGACTACGCCGACAACTTTGGGAGAGGTACAGGATCGAGGTCTCTGTTATTGATGGGACGGAGGTCCCGCTGCTTCGGGTCTCGACGCATTTCTTCAATACACGTGCCGAAGCCGAGCGCCTCGCGGAGGCGCTCGGAACAGAACTGACAAGGAGTAAGTTGCGTGGCGGAAATTCCGGTGATCAGCCTAGCTGAGTTGCGGCAAGAGCACGATCGACGACGGTTTTGCCGATCTCTAACGGACACGGGGGTTTTCTACCTTACGGACTGTGGCGTGCCGGAGGAGGAGCACCAGACGGCGACTGACCTCGCAATGGACTTCTTCCTGCACAGCACTCCAGAGCAGAAACATGCAGTCCTGACGACTGTTCCGACCGTACGTCGAGGATATTCACCCCTGGAAGCGGAGAGTACCGCGCGCGTCACGAACGCCGGAGACTTCTCGGATTACTCAATGTCGTTTTCCATGGGCAAGTCTGACAACTTCTTTCCCTCGCGGAGGTTTGAACGGGTGTGGACCGAATACTTCGACCATCTGCATAGCGTCGGACGGGAAACGGCGCGTTGGCTGTTGTTGTCAGACGCCGGTTCTGCCGCGCAAGATCTGGACACGCTGCTGGACTGCGATCCCGTGCTGCGGCTCCGCTACTTCCCAGAGGTCCCTGAGCACCGTGTGGCCGAGTTGGAGCCGCTGCGGATGGCGTGTCACTATGATCTGTCCATCATCACGCTGATCCACCAGACCCCGTGCGCCAACGGCTTCGTAAGCTTGCAGGTGGAACTCGCTGGCGAGTTGGTGGATCTACCTTTCATGCCGAATGCCGTAGTAGTAATGTGTGGGGCCGTCGCGACCCTCGTGACACACGGAGCGATCCCAGCACCCAAGCACCATGTGGCAGCCCCCGAGGCCAATATGCGAGTGGGTAGCGACCGCACATCAAGCGTCTTCTTTCTTCGGCCCCGTGCGACATTCAAGTTTCACGTCCCGACAGCACGAAACTATGGTTTCGACGTGAGCCTCAGGCAAGAGAACGGCACGTTCGGGGAGTGGGTCGGAACAAACTACGGTGAGATGCATACGACGCCCGAGTTACGCGCCCGTTAGGTCGAGGCGCGCAGTGGACGCCAACTCCCATGCAGACTTTCTCGACCTGAATGCATTCAGAGGCCTGGGAGAGGATCCTGTCTATCGCCCGCCCGTTCTAACCGATCGCCCGCGCCAGTGGCCGTTGGACCGCTGGGCCGATGCACCTCGTAGTCTCGGATTTGGCGATTTCGCGAGTTGCCACTGGAGAGGCTTGCGCCTGCTGAAGGACGCCGACACGCAGGCGGCCTACCATAACCTCCTGTGGGAATTACGCCCAAGAACTATAGTTGAACTGGGCGTGTACAGTGGCGGCTCATTGGTGTGGTTTCGGGACCTAACCAAGCTCATGGGCCTCGATTGTCAAATAATCGGGATCGACAGGGACCTCTCACAATGCCAGATACCGGCAGCCGAGATGTCGAACATTCTGCTATACGCAGGCGATTGCGCGTTCGTAGAGACACTGGAGCCTATCCGGACCGTTTCGCATCCCCTGGTGTTGATCGACGACGCGCACTGTAATACGTTCAATATCATGCAATGGGCTGTCGATTATGTGCTGGAGATGGGAGACTATTTCATCGTTGAAGACATGATACCGTACTGGCACCGATACAGCCCGAACCTCCTGGTCGACTATCTCGCGGCTTTTCGCAACGTCTTCACGATGGACATGGTCTATGCGAACACGTGCGCGCAATTAGACCGGGGCGTCTTCCGTCGCTCAATTGTAGAACAGTAGTGCGCGCACTTCAATCGAAACCCGCAAGCAGCCAGTTGTCGGTCCGCGCTCGTCGAAAAAGGCCGAGTGCGGACAGAGACCTGCAACGTCGAGTAAGTGTCCACTGTTCATGCATCCAGCGTGCAGCGCGAGCTCACGACTCGCGCTGTCATAGATTTTGAAGACTAAGGCTTCATCGGGCGTGAGGGAGGCCCAGTAGAACCAGCGATGGTCGGGACTGTGTTTGACGGAATAGTTCTCCTGGTCTTTCAGCCAGGGCGGAAATCGTAGTCGCGTCGGCACCAGATCCCTCGTGACGTTGACTGACGTATAGTCACACAACGCCAGTGGGAAATTGCGGACAGGCTCAATCAGAGGCCGCCAGACGTTGACGATCTGGAACCTCCTGAAGTGGCGCTCAGGACCACCGTGTTTCACTGCTCGGACGCGAGCGCTGTTCGGGTTTTGGTCCACGTGCACGCGCAAGTGAGCCGGCCGATATGTTGAGTCAGGAGACGCTTGGGTGTCCTCTCGCCTCAGTGTCGTATCGAAGACGACCACCTCATCCGCCCCCGTCAAATCCTTCAGGAGCACGTCTAATTCACGCTCATATTGTTCGACCGATACGGCGGAGTTTTGCGACAGAGCATGTTGATCAACATGCGTTGACTCCGGGAGTTTGGTGAATCCCATGCCGTCAAGTGTTGGTCGGAGGTCAATCGTGCGCAGGTCGGTAATGACTGTTTGTTTGGAAACGCTGCGAAAGTTGTACACGGTATCGGGCGCTTGTGAGACGGCATCGATGGTCCAATTGTCTTCACGACCTCCCGGAACAAGTGGTGAGCTATAGTGCAACAGGCCCGTGACCGTTGTCATCGAATCCTACCCCCTTTGTGCACTGCGCCATTCCTTGGTCTCTTACGGAGCGGCTTGCCGCCAAGCAGCGATGTCCCTCCAGTATACGCCGGTCCAAGCCTGTCGACGTTGAATACGAAAGGC
>Ga0170475_104876959_pt1 | contig 16923 bp, 33 predicted proteins | sample Soicark_Litter_5_FD_111474 | JGI IMG/M metagenome (GOLD analysis project Ga0170475, IMG submission 111474) | Avena fatua rhizosphere microbial communities from Hopland, California, USA. Combined Assembly of 48 SPs
AGCACCCGCCGCCCGAGGAGGCTCGCCCCAACCTTGGGGGGGGGGCGGTTGGGGCGCGACTTCGCTTCAGGCCCGTTTACTCCTCGTGGTTCTCGCCACGTCGCTCTTTAAGGAATCGTCATGCAAAAGCAAAAGATCCGCATTCGCCTGAAGGCGTTTGACTACAATCTGATCGACCAGTCGGCACTCGAAATCGTCGACACCGCCAAGCGCACCGGCGCGATCGTCAAGGGCCCGGTGCCCCTGCCGACCCGCATGCAGCGTTTCGACATCCTGCGTTCGCCGCACGTCAACAAGACATCGCGCGACCAGTTCGAAATCCGCACTCACCAGCGCCTGATGGACATCGTTGACCCGACCGACAAGACGGTCGATGCGCTGATGAAGCTGGACCTGCCGGCCGGCGTCGATGTCGAAATCAAGCTGCAGTAAATAGACCTACGCAATTGAGCAGTTGCCGGTCAACCGGTGTCTGCTACAATCGCAGGCTTTCCGCAGAGGTCGTCCATATGACGGCCTATAGCACCTTAGTCAGCCCGGCCAATCGATGTCGGGCGTCCGAAACAAAGGCTTCGTCGTGAAGCTGGAGAAAAACCATGAGTCTTAGCAATCGCCTCGGATTGCTGGGCCGCAAGGTGGGCATGATGCGCATCTTCACGGACGATGGCGACGCCATCCCCGTGACAGTGCTCGACGTGTCCAACAACCGCGTGACCCAGGTCAAGACCGCAGAGTCCGACGGCTATAGCGCCATTCAAGTGGCGTTCGGTTCGCGCAAAGCATCGCGCGTCACCAAGCCTGAAGCTGGCCACCTCACGAAAGCGGGCGTCGAAGCCGGCGAGGTCCTCAAGGAATTCCGTGTTGCGGCCGACGTGGCTGCCGGCTTCAAGCCCGGTGCTCAAGTCCCCGTGACCACGTTCGCCGTGGGCCAACTCGTGGACGTGCAAGGCACCTCTATCGGCAAGGGTTTCACAGGTACCATCAAGCGCCACAACTTCAGCTCGCAGCGTGCGTCGCACGGTAACAGCCGTTCGCACAATGTGCCGGGCTCGATCTCCATGGCGCAAGATCCGGGTCGTGTGTTTCCGGGAAAGAAGATGTCCGGCCAGCTCGGCAACGTGACCAAGACCACCCAGAACCTCGACATCATCCGTATCGACGAAGCTCGCCAGCTGCTGCTGGTCCGCGGCGCGGTGCCGGGCCACAAGAACGGCCACGTAGTCGTCCAGCCCGCTGTCAAGGTCAAGAAGGGAGCCCAGTAATGCAGCTCGAGCTCCTGAACGAACAAGGTCAGGCGACGTCGAAGTTCGACGCCCCCGACACCGTGTTCGCACGTGATTACAACGAGGCGCTGGTGCACCAGATCGTCGTGGCCTTTCAGGCCAACGCGCGTCAAGGTACCCGCGCCCAGCTTGACCGCGCAGAGGTCAAGCACTCCACGAAGAAGCCCTGGCGGCAGAAGGGTACCGGCCGCGCTCGCGCCGGTATGACGTCGTCGCCGCTATGGCGCGGAGGCGGTCGGATTTTCCCGAACAGCCCCGACGAGAACTTCACGCAGAAGGTCAACAAGAAGATGTACCGCGCCGGCATGGCCGCCATCTTCTCGCAGCTTGCCCGCGAAGGCCGACTGGCCGTTGTAGACTCGCTGACGGTTGACTCACCGAAGACCAAGCAACTCGCCGCCAAGTTCAAGGCCATGGGCCTGACCTCGGTGCTCGTGATTGCCGATCAGGTCGACGACAACCTGCTGTTGGCTTCGCGCAACCTCGCCAACGTTCTCGTTGTCGAGCCGCGCTACGCTGATCCCCTCTCGCTCGTGCACTATAAGAAGGTGCTCCTGACGAAGGCGGCGATCGAGCAACTCAAGGAGATGCTGGGATGAGCACCCCGAAATTCAATGAGGGCCGCTTGGCCCAGGTCCTCGTGGCGCCCATCGTGTCCGAAAAGGCCACGATGATTGCCGAGACGCAGAACCAGGTGCTGTTCAAGGTCCTGCGCGACGCGACCAAGCCTGAAATCAAGGCCGCCGTTGAACTGATGTTCAAGGTCGAAGTCGCGTCGGTGCAGACCGTCACGCAAAAGGGCAAGGTCAAGCGCTTCGGGCGTTCGATCGGCCGCCGCGACCACGTCAAGAAGGCGTATGTGTCGTTGAAGGCGGGCCAAGAGCTCAATTTCTCTGGGGAGGCCGCGTAAATGGCCGTCATCAAAGTCAAACCGACCTCGCCTGGCCGCCGTGCCGTGGTGAAGGTGGTGCATGCGCACTTGCACAAGGGCAAGCCGGAAGCGTCGCTGCTCGAGCCGCAGTTCCAGCACGCCGGCCGCAACAACAACGGGCACATCACAATGCGCCACAAGGGTGGTGGTCATAAGCACCACTACCGTGTCGTCGATTTCGTCCGCAACAAGGATGGCATCCCGGCAAAGGTCGAACGCATCGAATACGACCCGAACCGCACGGCGCACATCGCGTTGGTCTGCTACGCCGATGGCGAGCGCCGCTATATAATCGCTGCGCGCGGTCTTGAACTCGGTGCAACCATCCTGAGCGGAGCCGAAGCGCCGATCAAGGCGGGCAACACGCTGCCGATTCGCAACATCCCCGTGGGCTCGACGATCCATTGCATCGAGATGCTGCCGGGCAAGGGTGCTCAGATGGCTCGCTCGGCCGGTACTTCGGTGACGCTGCTGGCTCGCGAAGGCATCTACGCTCAGCTGCGCCTGCGCTCGGGCGAAGTGCGCAAGATCCACATCGACTGCCGCGCCACCATCGGTGAGGTTTCCAACGAAGAGCACAACCTGCGCCAGTACGGCAAGGCCGGTGCCATCCGTTGGAAGGGCATTCGCCCGACGGTTCGCGGCGTTGCCATGAATCCGGTGGATCACCCGCACGGTGGTGGTGAAGGCCGTACCGGCGAGGGTCAGGTCCCCGTGTCCCCGTGGAACACGATGACCAAAGGCTACCGCACTCGCAATAACAAGCGCACGCAGACGATGATCGTCTCGCGTCGCAAGAAGTAAGAAGGGGCTGCCACCATGACCCGTTCACTGAAAAAAGGTCCCTTCGTGGACCACCACTTGATGGCCAAGGTCGACAAGGCCGCCGCCATCAAGGACAAGAAGCCCATCAAGACCTGGTCGCGCCGCTCGACGATCCTGCCCGATTTCATCGGTCTGACGATCGCCGTGCACAACGGCAAGCAGCACGTTCCCGTCTATGTGACGGACCAGATGGTCGGCCACAAACTCGGCGAATTCGCGCTCACGCGCACGTTCAAGGGGCACCCGGCTGACAAGAAGGCCAACAAGAAGTAAGGATGACGACGATGGAAACCCGTTCAATCGTTCGCGGCGTTCGCCTCTCTGCCGACAAGGGTCGGCTGGTGGCTGACATGGTCCGCGGCAAGAAGGTGGACCAGGCGCTCAACATCCTGACGTTCACCCCCAAGAAGGCGGCCGGCATCATCAAGAAGGCTCTGGAGTCCGCGATCGCGAACGCCGAGCACAACGACGGTGCCGACATCGACGAGCTTAAGGTCAAGACGATCTTCGTTGAGCAAGGCGCTACGCTGAAGCGGTTCTCCGCACGGGCCAAGGGCCGCGGCAACCGCATCAGCAAGCCGACTTGCCACATCTTCGTGACTGTCGGGAACTGAGGAAGACCATGGGACAAAAGATTCATCCGGTTGGCTTCCGCCTTCCCGTCACGCGCAACTGGGCGTCGCGTTGGTACGCGTCGAACCAGAATTTCGCGACGATGCTCGCCGAAGACCTGAAGGTTCGTGAATACCTCAAGGCGCGCCTCAAGAGCGCTGCGGTGTCGCGCATCCTCATCGAGCGCCCCGCCAAGAACGCACGCATCACGATTTTCTCGGCGCGTCCTGGCGTTGTGATTGGCAAGAAGGGCGAGGACATCGAGAACCTCAAGGCTGAGCTGACGCGCCGTCTCGGCGTGCCGGTCGCTGTCAACATCGAAGAAGTGCGCAAGCCCGAAATCGATGCACAGCTGATCGCTGACAGCATCACCCAGCAGCTCGAGAAGCGCATCATGTTCCGCCGCGCGATGAAGCGTGCAATGCAAAACGCGATGCGCCTGGGCGCCCAGGGCATCAAGATCATGTCGTCGGGTCGTCTTAACGGCATCGAAATCGCGCGCTGCGAGTGGTATCGCGAAGGTCGCGTGCCCCTACACACGTTGAAGGCCGATATCGACTATGGCTTCTCCGAAGCCAAGACTACGTACGGCGTTATCGGCGTCAAGTGCTGGGTCTATCGTGGCGACCGTCTGGCGCATGGCGAAGCTCCTGGCGCGCAGGCACCGACGCAAGAAGAGGAGCGTCGTCCGCGCCGTCCGGCACGTCCGGGTGCACCTGGCGAGCGTCGTGGTCCTTCGGGCCCGAGCCGTGGTGGTGACCGCGATCGCGGCGCACCCCGTCCAGCTGCTGCGCCGGTCGAAGGTACGGACAAGCCGGTAGAAGCTGGTGGCGACGCGCCGAAGGGTCCGGCCGTCAAGCGTGTGCGCAAGGCCGCCGCGCCTGGCACGGGCAAAGGAGAATAAACAATGCTGCAACCCGCACGCAGAAAATATCGCAAGGAACAGAAGGGCCGCAACACTGGCATCGCGACGCGCGGTGCAAATGTGTCTTTCGGCGACTTCGGCCTCAAGGCGACCGAGCGCGGTCGTTTGACGGCGCGTCAAATCGAGGCTGCACGGCGCGCGATTTCGCGTCATGTGAAGCGCGGTGGCCGTATCTGGATCCGCATCTTCCCGGATAAGCCCATCTCGCAAAAGCCTGCCGAAGTCCGCATGGGCAATGGCAAGGGCAACCCGGAGTACTACGTGGCCGAAATCCAGCCGGGCAAGGTGCTGTACGAAATCAATGGTGTCCCCGAAGAACTCGCTCGTGAAGCATTTCTGCTGGCTGCGGCCAAGCTGCCGCTGAAGACGACCTTTGTGGCACGCCAGGTAGGCGCGTAAGCGCGCACGGAGAATCAACATGAAAGCATCTGAACTTCGCAGCAAGGACGTCGCGGGCCTGCAAAAGGAAGTCGCCGACCTGCTGAAGGCCCATTTTGGTCTACGCATGCAGAAGGCTACCCAACAGCTGACGAATCACTCGCAGCTCGGGAAGACCCGCCGTGACATTGCCCGTGCCAAGACTGTTTTGGCCCAGAAGAAAGAGGCCAGCAAATGACTGCTGCTCAAGTCGAACCCAAGGCCAAAAACACCCGCACGCTGGTGGGCAAGGTCGTCAGCGACAAGCGCGCCAAGACCGTCACGGTCCTGATCGAGCGTCGCACGAAGCACGAGCTGTATGGCAAGATCGTCGCGAAGTCGAGCAAATACCACGCCCATGACGAAAAGGGCGAGTACAGGCTGGGCGACGTCGTCGAGATCGCAGAAAGCCGGCCCATTTCGAAGACTAAGGCATGGGTCGTGACCCGCCTGGTGCAGAAGGCCGCCGAGGTTTGAGGGCGAAACGTTCCGGGCTTTTCGAGGCTTCGCACAACAAGATTGGTTCGCTGGAATCTGGCAGCCGGCCCTCACTGGCCCAGGCAAGTTCCAGTTGAGCCACCCAGAGACGGTGCTCGCGCAAGCCGCTGACTAAGTTTCGGGCTTCGGTCGTTCGGGCCGGTCTTCAGCTGCCGAACCCCTAAGACATTTGCCATTCCGGCTTGACGCGGGGCTTCATCCGGGTGATAATATAAGACTTCGCCGAAATCTGGCCGCAATGTTCATTGCGACACCGGGTTAGGCTCCGCCCAAACCGCTTCAGGAGTGCAAGCTCCAAAGAGTGACGGGCCCAAGACTGATTGCGGGTTGGCTCCATGGTGGTCATGGGGTGGCAAGCGATACAAGTTGGGGACATAGAACATGATTCAAATGCAGTCGCAACTTGATGTTGCGGACAACACGGGCGCAAAACGCGTCATGTGCATCAAGGTGCTGGGCGGCTCCAAGCGCCGCTATGCCCGTATCGGTGACGTGATCAAGGTCAGCATCAAAGAGGCTGCGCCCCGGGGTCGCGTAAAGAAGGGTGAGGTCTACAGTGCTGTCGTCGTTCGGACCGCCAAGGGGGTTCGCCGCCAGGACGGCTCGCTGGTCAAGTTCGACGGCAATGCTGCTGTCCTCCTTAACGCCAAGCTCGAGCCCATTGGTACCCGCATCTTCGGGCCGGTTACGCGTGAGTTGCGGACCGAGCGCTTCATGAAGATCGTTTCGCTGGCTCCTGAAGTTCTCTAAAGCCGCGGTTAAGGACAGGCCATGAACAAGATTCGAAAAGGCGACCAGGTCATAGTATTGACCGGGCGCGACAAGGGAAAGCGCGGCACCGTGACGCAGCGCGTCGACGAAGATCGCGTAGTCGTCGAGGGTGTCAACGTGGTCAAGAAGCACGTCAAGCCAAACCCGATGAGGGGGGCAGCCGGCGGCATCGTTGACAAGACGCTTCCGATCCATCAGTCGAACATCGCCATCTTCAATCCCGGCACCGGCAAGGCCGATCGCGTGGGCGTCAAGTTGCTGGCAGACAAGACCAAGGTCCGTGTCTTCAAGTCCAGCGGCGAAGAGATCAAGGCCTAAGAGGACATCATGGCTGAACAACAAAGCCCCCGTCTGCAAGCGATCTACCGCGAAAAGATTGTCCCCGAACTTGTCAAGAAGTTCGGCTACAAGTCGGTGATGGAAGTGCCGCGCCTGACCAAAATCACCCTCAACATGGGTGTGAGTGAAGCGGTGTCGGACAAGAAGGTCATGGACCATTCCGTCGGCGATCTGACAAAAATCGCCGGCCAGAAGCCCGTGGTCACTAAGTCCAAGAAGGCCATCGCCGGTTTTAAGATCCGCGACGGCGTTCCCATCGGCACCATGGTGACCCTGCGCGGCGTTCGCATGTACGAATTTCTCGATCGCTTCGTTACCATAGCGCTGCCTCGCGTTCGTGACTTTCGCGGCATCTCGGGTCGTTCCTTCGACGGTCGTGGTAACTACAACATCGGCGTCAAAGAACAGATCATCTTCCCAGAGATCGAGTACGACAAGGTCGATGCCCTGCGTGGTCTGAACATCAGCATCACGACTTCGGCGAAGTCGGACGATGAGTGCAAGGCGCTCCTCGCCGCCTTCAAATTCCCGTTCAAGAACTGAGGTGGCCCGTGGCTAAACTTTCCCTCATCCAGCGCGAACTGAAGCGCGAGCAACTGGTCGCCAAGTTCGCCAAGAAGTACGCCGAGCTGAAGGCCGCCGCGAACGATGCGAAGAAGTCCGTTGAAGAGCGCTATGCCGCTCGTCTCGAACTCCAAAAGCTCCCGCGAAACGCCTACCCGACGCGTCAACGCAATCGTTGCGAACTGACCGGGCGCCCGCGTGGCACGTTCCGCAAGTTTGGCCTTGGTCGCAACAAGATCCGCGAACTGGCCTTCAAGGGCGACATCCCCGGTGTCGTCAAGGCCAGTTGGTAATCGGCCCGATCAGGAGATATTCGAATGAGCATGAGTGATCCTATCGCCGATATGCTGACCCGCATTCGCAACGCACAGATGGTCCATAAGTCCAGCGTCGTGATGCCGTCGTCCAAGCTGAAGGTGGCGATTGCCAAGGTCCTGAAGGACGAAGGCTACGTTGAGAACTTCGCTGTCGTCGGGGAGTCGGCTAAGCCGCAACTCGAAGTGACGCTGAAGTACTACGCCGGCAAGCCCGTGATCGAGCACATCGAGCGCGTGAGCCGACCGGGTCTTCGCATCTACAAGGGCCGCCACGACATTCCGAACGTGATGAACGGGCTGGGTGTGGCCATCGTCACCACGCCCAAGGGCGTGATGACCGACCGCAAGGCACGCCAGGCGGGTATCGGCGGCGAAGTGCTCTGCTACGTCGCCTAAGGGGAGGAAAGAAATGTCCCGCGTAGGAAAAATGCCGATCACCCTCCCGCAAGGCGTGGAAGTGTCGATCACTGCTGAGAAGATCATCGTGAAGGGCTCGATGGGATCGCTGTCGAGGCCAGTTAATTCCTTGGTGACCGTTAAGTGCGAGGGCGGCAAGCTGACCTTCGTGCCAGCCGCCGAATCGGTTGCTGCGGACGCGATGTCCGGCACGACGCGCGCGTTGGTCGCCAACATGGTAAATGGCGTGAGCAGGGGCTTCGAGAAAAAGCTGAATCTGGTGGGTGTGGGCTTCCGTGCCCAAGCCGCGGGCCAAAAGCTCAACCTGCAGATCGGTTTTTCGCACCCAGTCGCTAAAGACATGCCCGTCGGCATCACGGTGCAGACCCCGACCCAGACCGAAATTCTCATCAAGGGTGCCGACTGCCAAGTGGTCGGCCAGATCCCGCTGAAGTTCGCGCGATTCGCCCTCCCGAGCCTTACAAGGGCAAGGGCATCCGTTATTCGGGTGAAAAGGTCACCCTCAAAGAGACGAAGAAGAAGTAAGGAGCGACGACCATGTTGAACAAGAAAGACCAGCGTATCCGCCGCTCCCGCCGGACCCGTGCCCGCATCTCGGTGCAGCGCGTGGCTCGCCTGACGGTCTTCCGAACCAACCTGCACATCTATGCCAGCGTCATTTCCGACGACGGCCAGAAGGTCCTAGCCACAGCCTCAACGGCCGAAGCCGACGTCCGAAAGGAACTAGGCGCCGCGGGCAAAGGCGGCAACGTTGCTGCCGCCAGCGTGATCGGCAAGCGCATCGCCGAATTGGCGATGGCTGCCGGCATCGAGAAGGTTGCCTTCGGCCGCGCTGGATTCGCGTACCACGGCCGCGTCAAGGCGCTGGCCGAGGCCGCGCGTGAAGCCGGCTTGCAGTTCTAAGCGCGACTAGAGGAATCCGACAATGGCAAAGTTTCAACCCCGCGCGCAGACCGAAGGCAACGACGACGGTCTGAAAGAAAAGATGATCGCGGTGAACCGCGTGACCAAGGTGGTGAAGGGCGGCCGTACGCTGAGCTTCGCCGCACTGACTGTCGTTGGTGATGGCGATGGCCGCATCGGCATGGGAAAGGGCAAGGCGAAGGAGGTACCCGTTGCCGTGCAAAAGGCGATGGAATCCGCTCGCCGCAACATGGTCAAGGTTTCGCTGAAGAACGGCTCGATCCACCACAAGGTTGTCGGCGAGCACGGTGCCTCGCGCGTCCTGATGGCACCGGCCAAGCCGGGTGACGGCATTATTGCCGGCGGCCCGATGCGTGCCGTATTCGAAGTGATGGGTGTGACCGACATCGTGGCCAAGAGCCTCGGTTCGACCAACCCGTACAACTTGGTCCGCGCCACGCTGAACGCGCTGAAGGTGACTAGTACGCCTGCGGAGATCGCTGCCAAGCGCGGTCTGACGGTCGAAGAGATCCTCGGCTGAGCCGGTGGGGCTGGAGAACTGAAATGACGGACAAGAACACGGTAAAGATCAAGCTGGTCAAGAGCGTAGCCGGCACCAAGGAATCGCATCGAGCAACGGTGCGAGGTCTGGGTTTGCGCAAATTGAACAGCGAATCAACGCTGGAAGACACGCCCGCAGTGCGCGGCATGATCAACAAGGTCTCGTACCTGGTGAAGGTGCTCTAAGCGTCGCGCCGAGGAAAATATCATGGAACTCAACAGCATTAAGCCGGGCGTAGGCTCCAAGCACGTCAAGCGTCGCGTCGGTCGCGGCATCGGTTCGGGCCTGGGTAAGACGGCCGGTCGAGGCCACAAGGGCCAGAAATCCCGTTCGGGCGGCTACCATAAGGTTGGCTTTGAAGGCGGTCAGATGCCTTTGCAGCGCCGTCTTCCGAAGCGTGGATTCAAGTCGCAATCGCTTAAGTACAACGCCGAAGTGAGTTTGACCGACCTGCAGCGCCTGGCCGCAGATGAAGTCGACCTCCTCATGCTCAAGCAAGCTGGCTTAGTGGGCGAACTTGCAAAAGTGGTGAAAGTCATCAAATCGGGTGAGGTGACCAAGAAGGTCGCCCTGAAGGGCGTCGGCGCCACGGCAGGCGCCAAGGCTGCGATCGAAGCCGCTGGCGGTTCTGTGGCCTAAGCGCTCCAGTTACTTTACCCACCACAGTTCACACCTCGGAACGTACACCCAGTGGCAACCAACGCGAATCAGCTGGCCAAGAGCGGCAAGTTCGGTGACCTCCGTCGCCGCCTTGTCTTCTTGTCGCTCGCGCTCGTGGTTTATCGCATCGGGGCGCACATCCCCGTGCCGGGCATTGATCCGCACGCCCTTGAGCAGCTCTTCAATAGCAAGCCGGGCGGCATCCTGAACCTGTTCAATATGTTCTCGGGTGGGGCCTTGTCAAGATTCACGGTATTTGCGCTGGGAATCATGCCGTATATCTCCGCGTCGATCATCATGCAATTGATGACCTATGTCGTTCCGAGCCTCGAGTCGCTCAAAAAGGAAGGCGAGTCCGTGCGGCGCAAGATCACGCAATACACGCGCTACGGTACGTTGGGTCTAGCGATTTTCCAATCGCTCGGTATCGCGCTGGCACTCGAGGGCTCCGCGGGTCTGGTTCTATCCCCGGGCTTCGGCTTCCGTCTGACTGCGGTGGTGAGCTTGGTGGCCGGCACGATGTTCCTAATGTGGCTGGGTGAACAGATCACCGAGCGTGGTTTGGGCAATGGCATTTCAATTCTGATTTTTGCGGGCATTGCCTCTGGCCTGCCCAACGCGATTGGCAATTTGTTCGAGTTGATCCGCACCGGCTCTATGAGCGTGCCGATCGCCCTATTCATCTTGGCGCTGGTTGGCCTAGTGACTTTCTTCGTGGTGTTCGTCGAGCGCGGGCAGCGAAAGATACTGGTCAACTACGCCAAGCGCCAAGTGGGCAACAAGGTTTACGGCGGGCAATCGTCGCACCTGCCTCTCAAGCTGAATATGTCGGGTGTGATTCCGCCGATCTTCGCGTCGTCGATCATTTTGCTGCCCGCGACCGTGGTGGGCTGGTTCGCGACCGGCGACGGCCTGCGTTGGCTGAAGGACATTGCGAGTCTGCTCTCGCCGGGGCAGCCGATCTACGTGATGCTCTACGCCGCGGCGATCGTGTTCTTCTGCTTCTTCTACACGGCGCTGGTGTTCAACAGCCGCGAGACCGCAGACAACCTGAAGAAGAGCGGTGCGTTCATTCCGGGCATTCGTCCGGGTGAACAGACTGCAAAGCACATTGATCGCATCCTGTCGCGTTTGACGCTGGCAGGTGCTATCTACATCACAATGGTGTGCTTGTTGCCGGAATTTTTGGTTCTGAAGTACAACGTTCCGTTTTACTTCGGAGGCACGTCGCTCTTAATTATCGTCGTCGTGACGATGGATTTTTGGGCGCAGGTGCAAAGTTATGTGATGAGCCAGCAATACGAATCGCTGCTCAAGAAGGCAAATTTCAAGGCCGGTTGAGAGATCGACCAGGACACGAACGAACGGACTGACGACAGACACAGGGCATGGCCAAAGACGACGTCATTCAGATGCAAGGCGAGATTCTGGAGAATCTGCCGAATGCCACGTTTCGTGTGAAGTTGGAGAACGGGCACATTGTTCTCGGTCACATCTCCGGAAAGATGCGCATGCACTACATCCGCATCCTGCCAGGCGACAAGGTGACGGTCGAGCTGACGCCCTATGATTTAAGTCGGGCCCGCATCGTGTTCCGGGCCAAGTAAGACTCTCGGAACACGACGTACATTTTGAACAGGAAGCGGCCTGACAAAGGCTTAGGAGAAGAGCATGAAAGTTGCAGCATCGGTCAAGAAGATGTGCCGGAATTGCAAGATCATCCGTCGCAAGGGTGTCGTGCGCGTGATCTGCACCGATCCGCGTCACAAGCAGCGCCAGGGCTGATCTACGGTCTGTCGACAGAGAATTAGGAACGCACATGGCACGCATTGCTGGTATCAACATTCCGCCCCATAAGCACGCCGAGATCGGCTTGACTGCCATCTATGGCATCGGTCGAACGACCGCGCAGAAGATCTGTGAAGCGAGCGGGGTTCCCTTCGAACGTAAGATCAAGGATCTGACCGACGCAGATCTGGAAAAGATCCGCGAGGAAATTGGACGCCTGACGATCGAAGGCGACCTGCGTCGTGAAATGTCGATCAACATCAAACGTCTGATGGACCTAGGCTGTTATCGCGGCTTCCGTCATCGCCGCGGCCTGCCGGTTCGCGGTCAGCGCACTCGTACGAACGCCCGCACTCGCAAAGGTCCGCGCAAGTCGGGTGCCATGGTCAAGAAGTGACCGGTCGTCAATTCTTCAAGAAGTGATCGAGCGATCCGCACCGGCAAAAGATTGAGAGAAGGTCAACATGGCTAAAGCACCGAACACCGCCGCACAGCGCGTGCGTAAGAAGGTCCGCAAGAACGTTGCAGATGGTATCGCGCACGTTCACGCGTCGTTCAACAACACCATCATCACGATCACTGATCGTCAGGGCGGCGCGCTGTCCTGGGCTTCGAGCGGTGGTCAAGGTTTTAAGGGCTCGCGTAAGAGCACGCCGTTCGCTGCCCAGGTGGCTGCCGAAGTGGCGGGGCGCGCGGCTCAAGAGCAGGGCATCAAGAACCTAGATGTGCGAATCAAGGGCCCTGGGCCGGGCCGTGAATCGTCGGTTCGTGCGCTGGCCTCGCTGGGTATTCGAATCAACTCGATCTCGGATGTGACGCCGGTTCCGCACAACGGTTGCCGCCCGCAAAAACGCCGTCGCATCTAAGCGTGCGTGTCCCACCGTCGGCGACGTTGCCTAGCGGCCACCCCCCGACTTAGTACTGAGGCCGGAAGATTCTGTTGATGATCCGGCCTTGTTGAAGACCACTGTCTGAGCGCCTAAAAACAACACTCGCCAGACTCACGCAGGCGGAGCAGCCAGCGTCAGATGACATAAGGAAGCAACGTGGCACGTTATCTTGGGCCTAAGGCCAAACTTTCCCGCCGTGAAGGCACCGATCTGTTCCTGAAGAGCGCTCGCCGGGCCATCAGTGAGAAGGCCAAGTTCGACAGCAAGCCCGGCCAGCATGGCCGCACCTCCGGTTCGCGCACCAGCGACTTCGGACTGCAACTGCGCGAAAAGCAGAAGGTTAAACGCATGTACGGCGTGCTGGAACGCCAGTTTCGCCGCTATTTCGCCGAAGCCGAGCGCCGCAAGGGCAACACTGGGGCGAACCTGCTGATGCTGCTCGAGTCGCGCCTGGACAACGTTGTCTACCGCATGGGCTTCGGCTCGACCCGTGCGGAAGCGCGTCAGCTCGTTTCGCACAAGTCGATCACCGTCAATGGTGAAGTTGTTAACATCGCGTCCTACCTCGTGAAGGTCGGCGACACAGTCGCCGTTCGCGAAAAGGCGAAGAAGCAACTGCGCATCACCGACGCCGTCAAGCTGGCCGAGTCGATCGGCATGGCGGGTTGGGTGCAGGTTGACGTAGCTAAACTCGAAGGCGTCTTCAAAAAGACCCCGGACCGTGACGAATTCGGAGCCGACATCAAGGAGGCGCTGATCGTCGAGCTGTACTCGCGCTAATCCTTCTGCTGTGAGCGCAATGGACGGCGCTCACCCCCTCTCGTTGTGCCGTGCCGGGCATACAGCGAGAGACACAACGCCCGGCACTGTCCGTCAGCCTTATCGGTGTAACGAGCCGAGGGTATTGAGAGGAACTGGACTCAATGCAAACCAATCTGCTGAAACCCAAAGCCATTCACGTCGAGCCGCTCGGTCAGAACCGCGCCAAGGTCACCCTCGAGCCATTCGAGCGTGGCTATGGTCACACGCTGGGCAATGCCCTGCGCCGCGTGCTGCTGTCGTCGATGGTGGGTTACGCGCCGACCGAAGTAACGATCGCGGGCGTGCTGCACGAGTACTCAACCGTTGACGGTGTGCAAGAAGACGTCGTTCACATCATGTTGAATCTCAAGGCGTGGTGTTTCGCCTACATAACCGCGACGAAGTGACGTTGGTTCTGCGCAAGGAAGGCGAAGGCCCCGTCACTGCCGGCGATATTCAGACGCCGCATGATGTTGAAATCATCAACCCTGACCATGTCATTGCCCATCTGTCACAAGGTGGCAAGCTCGACATGCAGATCAAGGTCGAAAAGGGGCGCGGCTATGTGCCGGGCAACCTGCGTCGCTTCGGCGACGAGCCGACGAAGTCGATTGGACGCATCGTGCTTGACGCATCGTTCTCACCGGTGGCTCGTGTGAGCTATATCGTCGAAAGCCCCGTGTGGAGCAGCGCACCGATCTCGACAAGTTGGTCATGGAGATCGTTACCAACGGCGCGATTTCGCCCGAAGAGGCCATCCGTGCTTCGGCCAAGATTCTCGTCGAGCAGCTTGCCGTGTTCGCACAGCTCGAAGGTCAAGTTGGTGACATTTTCGACGCGCCGGCTGCACAGCGCAGCACGCAGTTCGATCCGATCCTGCTGCGTCCGGTTGACGAGCTAGAGCTGACGGTGCGTTCTGCCAACTGCTTGAAGGCAGAAAACATCTATTACATCGGCGACCTGATCCAGCGCACCGAGACTGAGCTTTTGAAGACTCCGAATCTGGGTCGTAAGTCGCTCAACGAAATCAAGGAAGTACTGGCTTCGCGCGGACTCACGCTTGGCGCTCGCCTGGAAAACTGGCCCCCGCAAGGCCTGGACAAGCGTTGATTGAGATATGCCGTTCGCCTGCGAAAATCTCGAAGCGAACGGTAGTTTGAAGAGGGCTGAAATCTGGCCCGGTGCACCCGACAGTACCTGATACGGCTGCCGGTTCTATACAGAGAAAGGACAGCACCATGCGTCACCGTCACGGACTTCGTAAACTGAACCGCACGAGCGAGCACCGCCAAGCGATGCTGCGCAACATGTGCAATTCGCTGATCACGCACGAGGCAATCAAGACTACGCTCCCCAAGGCCAAGGAACTGCGCCGCGTTGTCGAGCCACTCATCACGCTCGCCAAAGAACCGACGCTTGCTAACCATCGTCTGGCATTCGACCGCACCCGCGATCGCGATGTTGTGAAAAAGCTCTTCGGCGAATTGGGCTCGCGCTATGCGGCGCGTCCGGGGGGCTATACGCGGATCCTGAAGATGGGTTTTCGCATCGGCGACAACGCCCCGATGGCATTCGTTGAACTGGTCGATCGCCCTGAGATAGCTGCGTCGGAAGAAGGTGACAAGGCCGAGTAAGCGCTCCAAACAGCCCTCGCGATCCTGTTTCGATGCGGCATAGAGTCAACGTGGAAACAACCCACCGCGGGAGTATCGGCACCTGCTGGCCGGACGCAGGGCGAGGTGAAGTTGTGAGGGGTCAGGCGGCGGGGTGCAGCAAGCTCGGTGATGAAGCTGTGCTAGCCCGAGCGTTTACGGCCACCGCGACCTAAGTGTCCGCCCTGCTTGAACTTTTCGTTCGAAGGGTGTGGGGCTACTGGGTACAAGCCGGGTTTAAGCCGAGTAGTTCGAATGCCTTGGTCTGAAGCTGCGTAGGCCGCGTGGTGAGGACGATCTTGGCGTCGGGGTTCAGCTGGGTGTAGGTGATGTTGTAGGCCAGCGTGCCGAGGTCTTTGAGCAGGGTTCTGAAGCTGCGCAGAGGCAGTCCGTCATCGGCGTGTTTGCTCGCGTCCTTGGCCTTGGCGTGCTCGGAGCGCACCGCCTTGACCACCGGCCAGGCCCGAGTGTCGCTCGCCTCAGCGAGATGCTCGTCGTCGAAGAGCATCGGCTTCAAGCGTCCTGCGCATCTGCCACTCCACGTAGTAGGCGAGCATGCACAGGAAGACGGTAAGCGTGCAGCCGTGGCATCTTGCGAGAAGAAGCTGACGATGGACGCGTTGTTCATCAAGGCGGCGCAGGGCTCGTCCATGATCAGCACGCGGGCATTGAAGTACAGCGCGCGCGGAGATCGCCACCACCTGCCGCTGACCACCCGACAGCGAGCGCACCGGGACGTGCAAGTTGTGCAAGTTCGGTTTGAGCCGCTTGAAGACAGCGCGCGCCACCGCCTCCATCGCATCGTCGTCCAGCGTGCCGAAGCACGTGAGCAGCTCGCGGCCCAGGAAGAGATTGGTAACGGCGTCCAGGTTGTCCGCGAGTGCGCGCGTCTGGTAAATGGTTTCGATGCCCAGGGCCTGTGCCTGCGCCGGGCTGCGAATGTCCACGGCGCGGCAGTCGGCACGGATCTCCCCGCGTCTTGCGCGTAGGCGCCGGCCAAGATTTTCATCAGCGTGGACTTGCCGGCGCCGTGGTGGCCCAGCAGCGCGAGCACCTCGCCCGCGTGTACCGAAAGGCTCACAGCCTCGACCGCAGATGCCACCGAAGGCCTTGCTGATCCCGTGCATCGAGACAAGTGCCGTGCTCATTGGGTAACCTCCGCGCTGCGGGCGAGGTGCGAGCCTTCGGGCGACCGGGCGTCGCTCATGCCACTCGTTCCCCAGTGGCGCGCCGGAACAGCACGTCGAACACCACGGCGACGATCAATACCTGGCCGACGATGACCATGCGCCAGCCGATCGCCACGTCGAGCAGCAGGAGGCCTCCTTCGAGAAACTGGATCACCAGTGCGCCGAGGACTGTGCCCAGCACGCTGCGGCTGCCACCGGAGAGCGCCACGCCGCCGATTACCGCCGCGGCGATCAGGTAGAGCTCCTGGTTTGTGCCGAGCGAATTGCTGCCGGCATTCAGCCGCGCGACCGCGACGATGGCTGCCACGGTGACAACCACGGACAGCAGCAGGAAGAGCTGCAGCATTTACTCGGCGAACGGGGATGCCGATGAGCAGCGCTGCCTCGGGGTTGCCGCCGATCGCATAAAACGTAGCGTCCGAAGCGTGTGCGCTTGACGATGAACGACACGACCACGACCACGACCACCGCGGCCCAGATCAGCACCGGCACAGGGATGCCCTGGCCCTGCGGGCGGTCCCCGATGCGGTATGTGCTCATCGCCGCCGCGAAGCCGATCGCCGCGACACAGAACAACC
>Ga0170475_113077422_pt1 | contig 16914 bp, 13 predicted proteins | sample Soicark_Litter_5_FD_111474 | JGI IMG/M metagenome (GOLD analysis project Ga0170475, IMG submission 111474) | Avena fatua rhizosphere microbial communities from Hopland, California, USA. Combined Assembly of 48 SPs
CTTGACCTAATCGGAAAAGACCTGATCGAGTCGGCGCATGACTGTTCAGACGGCGGCTTGGCTGTGGCCCTCGCTGAGTCCTGCTTCCGCCACGAAATCGGTGCAGAGTTGCGGCTGCCCGAGAGCTCGGAGCCCATCGAAGTCGCACTTTTTGGGGAACAGGCCAGCCGAGTGCTGGTTTCTTGCGTCCCAGGAAACCGGCAGACCATCCAAGAGATAGCGAGTTCTTACTCCACACAAGCACAGTTCCTGGGCAGAACCGGCGGTCCGCAGCTAGTCATTCAACGCGGCTCGCTCGACGCTGTTTCTGCTTATGTAAGCGATACAAAAATTGTATGGGCTGGCGCCTTGGAATCGGCACTACACTCGGACCTGCCCGACCATGTGGTTCCGGAGATTCTGGATAAATAGCTGCTCGCTGCTAGCTAGAGAGATAGCACAGCGAACACGAAGGCACGAGGCAAAGGCGAAGGTCACGAACTGATTTGTCACCCGTACAAGTGAAAGCATGACTGCCATCGACAAGTCGGACAAATTTCACGATGAATGCGGCGTGATGGCTGTTCACGGCCACCCCGAGGCGTCGAAGCTCGCCTATCTTGGCTTATACGCGCTACAGCATCGCGGCCAGGAATCCGCAGGCATTGCCAGCTCCGATTTTGCCCGGCTGCACAACATCAAGGCCATGGGACTAGTGGCCGACATCTTCACCGAGGATGTCCTCGCGCGGCTTCCCGGCTCGCTCGCCATCGGGCACACCCGCTACTCAACCACCGGCGACTCGGCGTTGCTAAATGCGCAACCCATTCGTGTCGAGTGCAATAAAGGCGCCATTGCTCTGGCCCACAATGGGAATCTCGTGAACGCCCATCTTCTGCGACGACAGCTTGAGCAGAACGGGTCGATTTTCCAGACCACCAGCGACACCGAAGTGGTGGTACATCTAATCGCGCAATCGAAGGAGCAAACGCTTCCGGATGCCATTGCCGATGCCCTGCGCCGCATTGAAGGCGCCTTCTCGCTCGTACTGATGACCCGCGATCGCATCTTCGCGGCACGTGATCCTCACGGATTCCGCCCCCTGTCCATGGGCACTTTGCCCAACACTACCGGTGTCGGAGAGAAGTCGGTCGTCTTTGCTTCCGAAAGCTGCGCGTTTGACCTGATCGGCGCGCATTACGAACGCGATGTGCAACCGGGCGAGATGGTTATTGTGGGCAGTGAAGGCGTGTCTTCCCGGGTGTATGCCGCGCCCAAACAGCAGTCAAGCTGCATCTTCGAGCACGTGTACTTCTCGCGCCCGGACAGTGTGATCTTTGGGCGACCGGTGCAGGAGAGCCGCGAAGCATTGGGCCGCGAACTAGCTCGCGAAGCTCCGGTCGATGCCGATCTCGTTGTCCCCGTTCCCGATTCGGGAGTGACTGCCGGTGTTGGCTTTGCCAATGAGAGCGGAATTCCATTCAGCTTTGGGCTAATCCGCAATCATTACGTAGGCCGCACCTTCATCGAGCCGGAGCAGCGGGTGCGCGACTTCGGCGTGCGCCTGAAACTCAATCCTGTGCAGCATTTGCTCAGAGGCAAGCGCGTAGTGCTGATCGATGACTCGATCGTGCGCGGCACTACCAGCCGGAAGATCGTGCGCATGGTGCGCGACGCAGGTGCCACCGAAGTCCATATGCGCATTTCCTGTCCCCCGACGGTTTCGCCCTGCTTTTACGGCGTGGACACGCCTTCGAAGAAGCATCTCATCGCGGCGAACAAATCTGTTGAAGAGATCCGTGAATACATAGGTGCGGACTCGCTCGCCTATCTTTCCCTCGAAGGACTGAAGCGCGCCTGTGCGGAAGGCGCGAACACCACCTACTGCACAGCGTGCTATACCGGCAAGTATCCGACCGACTTCGTTGAAATCGAAGAGATCGAGCCTGCCCCACTGGGTGTGAAGTAGAAGGTCACTCTGGCCGGGGAAACGGGCGCTTCGTTTCCCACTCTTTCGTTCGTCACGCCGCTGGAGCGCCTACTCTGCGCGTTGGTGGTTCGAGAGCAATCTGTAATTCACGAGTCAGGATGGCCTTGTCGCATGCAGTGACAACGGCCAATTTGGCTTCCGCTAAGGGAAGCGGCGGAATGATAGTCATCGTGCCCAGCAGTGCGGCTAAACGATAGTAGGCTGCGCGACACTTGTGCATGAAATCGACAGGATATTCGGGCTTGCGCTTGTGGGCCGCTTCGGGATCTGCGTCGAGCAGGTAAGCCACATCGGGAACCGGCGCGAGCTTCTCGACAAAACGCAGAAACGATCGTGTCATCGGGCGTTCTAGTGGAAGATTAGCGAGTTCGTCATAAACGTAGCGATCCATGATCACGGCATCATTTCCTGAGTTGATGGCGCGCTTCACTACGATCCGGAGATGAAGGGCATCGAGCAGATAAAGCACGTGCCGCGCGATGGTGAGATACCATGCGCGGACGTTCTTGTCGCGCCGGTTCACGGGCTTTCCCGGCGCACCGATCCCTTTCTCGCTGCCATACACGGTGTGTACAAAGCCTTCCCGGTAACGAGTCATTACGACCACGTTATCCCAAAAAGCAAGGAGCTCTACTTTGAGTCCGGCAGAGGCGAGTCGCTCGCGAAGATTTTCAATTTGCGTGCTCTTGCCAGATCCATCGAGTCCGGAAAAGCTAATGAGTAGAGGACGTTTGATACTCACAGGGCCCAGGGTTCCTTCCCAAAATGTTCACCGGGTTAGACCGGCTTTGAACTTCTTCTATAACGCAAACTCTTGTGACCATTTACCTCGAATGCACGGCTACAGCAGGTTACCGCGCTGCTCCAGGCGGAACGCTGGAGGTACCCCGCGTGAGGCCAACGACAGTTCCGACAGCTGCCGCTCCGGCAGCTATTAGCCCTACCTTGATAAGCAGCGAGTGGACCTGACGCTGCTTAGCTGGGGCAATCGCCTCGCCCGCCGGGCGTGAGGCTACGCCACCACGAGTCGCGCCTTGCTGCGCTGTCGCCGTGCCCAACGGATTGGCAGGCCGCTGCTGTATCGGCTGCGCCTCAGTCGTGCTCGTCTCCTGAGCTTCCTGGCTGCGCTGAACCTCGCTGGGAGCGTCGGGAGGGACGTTGTTGTTGTCTGCCGGACGGGTCGTCGTCGGCGCCGGAGCGAGGGGTGCCTGCGAGGGATCTGGACGAGCGGATGCTGGCTGCGCGCTTTGGGCCGATGTTGGCTGATCACTTGCCGGTGCATTCTCGGTCGTCGGCGAGTTCTGGTTTGCCGTTGCTTGCGGCGAAGGTGCTGCCGTCTGCGCAACGATCGGCTGTGGCACGCTTGATAGCAGGATCGCTAAGGTGATCGCCAAACTGTGAGAACTAATTTTCTTCTCGTTCATAACTACTCCGCAGAATTCTGGTGAATGGATCAGGCGCTCTCCTCCACAGATGCCGAAAGAGAGCAGCAGGTTGGAGCAGCTACTCTGCATTGTGAGCTGAGCTTATGGGGTCACGAAGCCGAGAATGCAGAAACTCTCTTGTCGTATGGGCGCGACAATCGAAGCCCCGCCGATACAACGCAAGCTTTAGAAGCTCAAGAGCTCCGACGTCGAGAAACTACTTCGCTTCCATCTTGTGCGCTTTCGCCATTTCTCCGGCGAACGATGTCGCCGACTCCGTCTCACTCCCGACCGAGAGAGCACGTCGGACATCAGCTTCTTTGTCGACTAAATTGCTGAGCCGATTCTTGAGATAACTCCAAAGGTTCGGGATGTTGGTGTCGTACCAGCAGGACTCGTACATATGAGGAGATAGTCCGCAGATCACGCGAAATCCGGTATGCACCAGATGTGGCGAGATCAGCATAGCAGCGGCGAGGCGGTGATTGCCCTCCAGAATCGTGAGCGGCTGTTCCTCGTCCACCCCGATAAGCAGCACCGCGGAATTCACGGAGTCTCGCTGCAAGCGATAGCGCAAAAGTTGAATCTTGGAGAAGGCAGGGTCGGTCTTGGCGATCGCAGAGTCGCGGATTCGCTTCACAATTTCACTCAGGAGAAAACTGCCATCGGAAATCTTGCGCCAGTGCGCGCGGGGGAAGACGCGAATGCGCTTGAGATCATCGGCGTCGATCGCAGCCTCATGCCATAGAGTGTCTTTGGGCAATTCGCGCCACATGTGCCCGCGGCGGCGATAAAGCAAAGCGCGGCGTATGGTGTTCTGCGCCTCATCGGCCAGATCGGGATCAAGAACAATGCCTTCAAACTCTTCGCGATCGCGGTCGTATTCCTTCTGGTAGAACTCGTTTTTCAAAAATTCGGAGATAACCTCCGCTTCGGTGATGCGGCGCTTGAGAATCATGCAACCTCCTTCCATCGTAGACCACGGATGGAACGCAAAAATGGAAGTGAAACAATGAGCAGCATCAGCAACATCAGCATGATCTGCACAACAATTACCTGTCGCAAACTGGAGTGAAACACATAAATCAGGAAGACCAGCGCCCCGCTGAACACTAATTGGAGCCAGCCAGTGTTCGCGATTTTGCGCGACATTTCATACGTCATAAGCACGACGGCGAGTGCATAGAGTGCGGTCGCCGTCGCGTACAAGCTGAGCAAGGGCTCGGCAGAGCGGAAGCTCTCGCCAAGCACGAGATGAATGATGAATCCAGGGCACAATGCCAGCACCGCTATGAACGCAATCGACATGAGGAGTACGATCACCAGAGGCAGCAGCAGAACGTGACTTTTGTTCTCCTCTTCCCTTGCTGCGGCGCTAATGGGGAACATGGCGCTTACGATTGACCACGCCGCGAAGTAGAGCACGCGTCCTACAAGAGCCACTGCGGCGTAGAGCCCCGCGAGTTCGGCGGTGAAAAAGTGCTTCACTAGAATGATGTCGATGTTGTTGATGATCACCTGTCCGACGAAGAAGACGATCGCCTGCATGCCTTCACGGAAACTAGCCGGGATAATGGTTCCTGAATCGCCAGTTTCTAAAGACATTTTTGGCCGCGGCATCAGGACGGCAACCAGTATCGAAGCTGAGATCGCTCCAACCGCTCCCATGACTCCGTATCCCAGTTCCACGAGGAGAATCGCGATGGCAAGCTTGGAAGCAGCCTCAAGAATATAGTTCCGCGACAGGGCCCCAAATTGGCAGAGACCTTGCATGCTTCCACGTCGCACACCGAGAGGGGTGTAAAAGCCATTCCTAGCGCGAATACAGCGAGGAGCCATGAGTTAGGCATGCGCAGATAATCAGCAATAGGACCTTGCGTAGCGGTCAGTGCGAGCGCGATCATCGCCCCGACAATCCATGCTCGCTTCCGCAGTCCGTGAAAGACGAGAAGTTTGCCGCTAGCGCTCGGATTGCGAGCGACAAACTTGGCGCAAACCATCTGGAACGAGAGGCTCACTGCGGAAGCCAACATCAGCAGCGTGACCACTGCGGCGACCTGAGCAAACAGAGCCGGACCGAGCAGGCGCGCCATGGACACGTTGAATCCGAAATTGATGGCTGCCACCAAGATCGAGCCCAGCAGCATGATGACGCTGCCGCCCAACACGCGAGAGGCAGCACAACCTGCAAGCCAATGATTCCACCGCAACCGCCATCCGGTGCGCAGCGGCAATGAAATTGTGTTGGTGCCTGAACTCATCGGTGGAGGTACTAGGATGCAGACGTAAACTTCCTGCAGCTTACGTGCTGCTGCTTTTGATGTCGGAACTGCTCAGCAGGGTGTCTGGTTATGCGGCCAGCCGCTCCGGACCGACCGTCTGTTGATAACTCGGCGCAGGTCGCATCGCGTTCGGCAGGAACCCGGAAAAGCTGCGAGCCGCTTCGGTGGAGTTCTCGTAAATCTCGAACAACCGATCGGTGCGCGTGAGTTCCAGCACCATCGCGGCTTGGCGCGAGAGTGATGCCAGCTTCAGATCACCATCGCGCTTCATCACCTCGGAAACGCAGTGCAGCAGCATCTCGACACCCGCAGCGTCGAGCTGCTTCACCAGTGACAAGTCGAAGACTAGCTGCGGCCGATCCGCAGTTAAGAATGGCTGGACGTCCTGGAGAAACTTTCGCGACTCGCGCTGGTTCACGTTCTCTGGCATGCGTTTTACGACTACGGGCCTACTGGTTTCCATAATCCCTCATTCCTGCAACTACGGTAGAAGTTAAGGACTGTCGATCTTGCGCAACCGGACGAGCCACGGCTCCGGGATCGAAGGTTGGCTCGGGACACTCCACATCCGCGTGGGACTTGCGCAGCTTGCGTTGGCCAAAAATACTTCGAATCATCTGACGCGGAACAAAAGCCAGGAGGTTGGTGGCGTGGCTCAACGTCCGCAAAGCCGAAGTGGCCGGAACTGCGGAAACGAGAGTGGCGTCTTCCACGGCGAGTTCGGCAGAGTACTTCACGCTCACGATGCGCTTGGTACCGACGACAGAGTGCATCAGGTCTAATCCTGCGCCCAGATAAGAAAGCGGCAGCAACGTGCTTGATTCCACAACCGTTCCGCAGTCGATGATGCAGTGATGCTCGATGGAGCTTCCGCGCGTGATCAGCGCTCCGGCGCGAATCTTGCTTGAAGCTCCTACGTAGCACGGAGCAACCAGCCGAACACCGCGATCGACTCTCGCTCCGCAACCGACCCATACGCCGGGACGAACTTGCTCGCCTACTGGCTGAATCGACGTCTTGAGGGCGAAGCTGTCCAGCACCAACTGGCGCAAGTTTTGCGCGTTTTGCAGCCGATTCACGTAGGCATCAGTGAAGAAAGGCTTGGTTTGCACACGCATCTTGGTGAGCCTGCTGCGAAGCAGGAAGGCAGCATCATTGCGACGCGATCCTGACAGAACAAAGAAATCGAGCGGTCCGTCGCCGGCCACCACTTGCGTGGTGTGATTCCGCTGATCGAGGTGGAACTGGAGCAACGGATCAATTTCCACTTCAACGTAGGCGCCGAGCCTGAGTACTAGCACGATCTCCGCTCCGGCCTGCACCAAACGATCGAACTCTTCTTCTGCCGCACGCCACACGTGCTCGGGCGAGACATCTGTCCAGTTCAGATCTGCTCGTCGCGCACCCGCAATCAACGCTAAAGAAGGATCTGCGGCGTTGAGCACCGAAACAGAATCCACACCGCTCTGCTTTAGCCTGTCGGCAATTCGATGTAAGAGGGGTCTTCCCAGTACAGCCAAAAGCGACAGCGGTACCCCAGAGAAGGTCTCCGGCGCGCTGGCGGAGGGGGCCGACACATTAGTGGCATCCACAGGAATGCCGGTAAGCAGGATCGCTCTTACATCCATAGCACCGGCCCGGGCGCAGCGGCGCGAAGATCAGTGAAGCTCACGGGAAGATGCGCAGAGACATGTGGGCTACTGTGCGACAGTGCGGCTGACGCTGTTTGATAAAGCAGCTGTCGACCGAGTTCCCGCTTATCGATGAACAGCAACGAAACTGAACAAATATCCATGGGGCCCCTCTGGCTCACTAAAAAACTGTCAGGCGAACGATTGGAACGATTTCTGCCTGTCCGTGGCCAGCTAAGTTAAAGAAACTTTGTTGCTGAACGCCGACTGAGAATCGAATCGGATACTCAACCGGAAACTCTCCTATTCCATCACGCTGGTTCTGGCGTAAGGGCTTCAGATAAGAGATGAAGATTCCACTCTGCACGTTGTCATATGCGTGTAACAGCGGGTCCTTTCCCCGCCCAGCTTGCCAAGCAAAGTTGCCGTCCACCGTCCACTTCTCGGTGGGACGGTATTCAAAGCTTCCGGCGGGCATAAATGCTTCCGCACGTGCGAATTGCGGACCCTCTACTCTCCACGATCGAATCGTTTCCACCATCGGCGTCACGGTGAGCTTCTGCCCGATTTTTCGTTGCAACCCGATATAGGAGGAAGTCGAGAAAAATTCGCTAGGAAGCGGATTGAACTGGAGATCGCGAACCGTGTAGCCGGTCACGAGCGCCGTCTTGCCCCAGGGACGCCCCACAGTGAAGTCGAGGCGTGCACCCTTCTCTCCTGAACTTAGATGCTGCAGCGTAAAGGGCCCGGATTCGTGGTACGCCTGTCCCCTAATCGTTAGAGCGTTGAATAGGGGGCTGCTCGATAGATACACAAACTGACGGAAGAGATTCTGATCGACGTCGAACTTGGTCTGGGCATTGCTGTCGCGGCGTATGGTGAACTGCAGGCCGGTGTTGAACTCGAACTTTGCGGAACCAAGTCGCAACACAGGATTCAGCCCGCTATTGATGTTGTAGTTATTCGTGTCCGTGGACACCACGCGGGAAGCAAATGGCAGAGAATAATTACCGGCGTAGTGATCAAGCTGGAAAAAGCCACTTACCACCGGTATGTCAGTTCCGGGATGATAGCGATAACCTTGGGTGTACTGCGTTTCGACCAGCCGACGCGCAGTAGGAAGCTGGCTGGAGTTCCCACTGAGGCCCGCGAGTTTCGCATCGGCCGTATAAATAGTGGCATCGTCAAAGACCGGTGCGATGGAGAAATCCGATAGCACGTTGAACTTGCCACTCACCGGCATGCCTGCTTCTCCAGCGGCTTCATGCAGGCTTCTCTGCGCTTCACTGTTGTCGTTTTCTGGCGCTAGTGCGTTCGCTCGGGCAAACGCATTCACCGCATTGGGCATATCGTGACGCATGCGGTAGATTGAGCCTTCCGCGAGCATGTAATCGTAGTCATCGACATATTGATCACGATTTCCGAGGGTCGCCAAGTACTGCTCCGCCTGACGATCATCACCTTGAGCGAGGGCTACGTTCGCCATTCCGACCGCGACCTGTTCATCTGCAGCGCCTGACTCCTTCGCCCGCTCATAAAGCTTCTGCGCCAATTCGAAATCGTTCATGGAAAGAAAGATGTTCCCAGCAGCGACCAGATCGTCTGCGGTTGCGGGAGACGCCTCTCCCACGCGAGCTTCGGTGAATCCCAACGACACCTGCTGGCGGGCATCGTCATATCTGTGCTGATTTACGAAAAGGCGAGCAAACGCCAGACGGGTCTCCACGCGATTGGTGTCCGGAGCATCGAGTGCCCGCGCGAAACGCTGTTGTGCAGCCTCTTTCTCCCCGAGGAGCAGTAGCGCGTCACCTGTGGCGAGCAGCACTGCTCCTTGATCAGGGCCTTGCTCTTCGGCCAGCTTTACATCTTCTAAGGTGGCAGAGCGCATTTTCAATTCAGCTTCGGCATGGGCACGTTGGGCATACAGGAATGGATCGTCCGGCGCCTCACGGATGGCAATTGCTAGCTGATCGATCGCTGGCCTGTACTTATGCTCGTAGTAGAGAGTGTCCGCGAGCGCGGTGTGCAAAGAGACATCACTCGGCGCCAGGGTGATGGCGGCCCGATATTCGGTCTCTGCTTTCTGCAACTGACGCAGCTGGCGATAGGCAGTAGCTTTGACCTCGTGTGTGGCCGCAGAGACACCAACAATCTTCTCGGCCTGCGCAACTTGATCGAGAGCGGCATGAGAGCGATGCAATTCTAGATTGGAAAACGCAGCGCCGAGCCGCGCGCTTCCATTGTTCGGCTGATACTTCAAAGCCTGATCGAAGTCAGCGATCGCGGCTTCGGCATCCTGCAAATCGTTCTCTACATAGCCCCGGTTCACGAATGCCTCGACCATTTTGGGATCGCGTTTCAGAGCACGGCCATAGTCATCCACTGCCTGATCGAGCAATCCTTGCTGCTTGTGCACATGTCCTTCCAGCAACGGGAAGTTCGGTTCTTTGGGCAGCATGAGTTCGTACTGCGAGGCTAGAGCAAGGGTGTCGTCGTAACGTCCGAGGTTATATAGGCCGTACGCCAAGTACACAGCTCCATCGAGGTCCTTTGGACGTTGCGCGAGAACCTTATAACCGAATTGTGCCGATTCACGATACTTGCCATCCAGAAATAGATAGCGCTCCCACTCACGCTGAATTCGTGGATCGTCCATCATGGCTGGCGTGGAGCGGTGCACCCAAGCTCCCGCCAACTGGAACTTGTGATTCTGAATGGCAGCATTGGAGCCGCCGGCGATCAGAGCAGCGTTCTGCGGTGCCAGTTTGTAGCCCTGTTCATATGCAACCTCCGCTTCATCAAGACGGTCGATCGACGTGTACATGTCACCTAAGGCTAGATACGGTACATAGTCGGCGGGGTATAGCTTTGCCATCTGGTGGAAATACTGTTCCGCCTGCGGGATCTTGCCTTCATCGCGCATCAAGTAGCCGAGGCTCTCGAATGCATATCGATTCGCGGGATCATGCTTGAGCACGTTCAGATAGATCTGCTCGGACTCAGGTTTCTTCTGAAGAATCCAAAGCAGGTTGGCGTACTGAAGCTCGATGTTGGAGTTATTAGGATCGAGCTTCATCGCATCCTGCAGATCTCTTGTGGCGGCGTTGTAATCATTACCGCCCAGTTCAATGGAGGCGCGGACCCTCAGAAACTCTGCTTTCTGCGTACCTTCCACTTGAATCTTGTCAATCTGCTGTTCGGCGAGCGCGATCTGTTGTTGCGCGGCTGCATTGTTTCCGAGACCCTTGTAGAGCTCGGACAAATTCAGACGAAGCTCGATCGGAAATATTGGACCCTCAGGAACGTCTTCCGGCATGCGCGCCAGCGCGGCTTCATATTCCTTGGCAGCAACGTCGTCCTTGTTCTGCATTCTGGCAAATGCAGCGCGCACAGCATGGAGATGATAGTATTCGGGATCGATTGCGGCAGCCTGATTTACAAACTGCTGTGCCTTATCGAGGTTATTCAAGCGCATCCATGCCTGCGCGGCACTCAGTTGTGCATTGATGTTCTTAGGATCGGCACTGGCATAGCGGGAGTATGTGTCAGCAGCCTCTTGCTTCATACCCGCTAATTCATACGTGTACCCAAGATCAGCAAGGAGATCGGGCTTCTGCATTGGCGCGCTTTTCAAGGTGGCAATCGCGCCCTGATAATCGTGCGATTCACGCTGAAAGTTGGCCACGGCGCGGAATACGTCGATATTATTAGGATCACGACGGCGCGCAGCATCCAGCATCTGCTTCGCGCGCCCGGGCTCGTGCTGTTTCATGTAACCGATTGCCATCAGCAATTCAGCGTGCGCGGAAGGCTTAATCTGCTCGGCGTGCTGCAAAATCTGAAGGGCCCGGGGTATGTCACCGCTTTGCATGAACAGCTCGCCCGCCATCATCTGGTCGTCAACCCTGGTCGGGTACTTCGCAATAACATCGAGCAGCATACGTTTAGCGTCATCTACTCGACCCATGCGGAAGTATGTCTGGGCGAGGCCGGAGAGGCCCTCTGCGGCGTCTGGTGAGAGCTGCAGTCCCTTCTTGTATGCGCTCTCGGATTCAGATAGATGTCCAGCTAATCTCGCCGCATAGCCGAGCGTGAACCAGGTTGACTTGTCGCCTGGCGCCATTTCCACGGAGCGCTTTGCATGGGCATAGGCAACAGGTGCATTGTTATGCCGCAAGGCATCATCGGCAGCGTGCTGCTCGCGAGTAGCGTCGATGCTGACGCCAAAACGCAGAGAGTTCTCCTCAGAACTCTGCGCAGCCCCACTGGGCGAGGCCCCCTTGGCCTTTCGCCCCTGCTTCGTACTCTGCTGCTGTGCTGGTGGTTGGCTTTGTTGTCCACCAATCTCGAAGGTCTGCGCCGACATCGCAGCGGCGAGCGCAGTAATTACAAAGAGTCCCTTTCGGAACATGGCGATTGGCTCGGGAGTGTCGGTTACGAAACAGCGCTTCATCATTTCTGCAGGTTTGAACGTGCTTTCAGAGTGCGTGCCAGGCCGTACAGCGGCAGTCCGCGTGAACTGACGGCTCTTTTCGAGCAGCAGCTCTGCAAACATGGAGATTTGATGCAAGCAGAGTCTCTAACGGTTATCAGCTAAGGTGAAATTCGATTTTGGGGGGACTTTTCAGATGAACACCTCTAGATCTGCATCGATCCTGCCTCTCCGGCAGAGCTGCGGAAAACCAAAGCTGCCGAATCGGAATCAAAATCTACCCTGTAAGCACTCTCCGGAGGCGTTCCTTTGCTTTACAGTTCCACTACTTTTCCTAGTTCCACAAGGCGTGTGCCGATTTACGGTTGGCTGCTGCTTCTAGCGCTCGCAGCGCACGCTCCGCTTTTACTTCTTCAGTTGCAAGCGGGGTCATTCGATGCCAACACGCACATGTTTTTCGCCGATCATTATGCTCACCATTGGTTTAATCCCTGGAACGAAAAATGGTTTGCGGGCTTTTCGCAGACGACATATCCGCCTTTGGTGCATCAACTGATTGCGCTATTTTCTCACGTCGTCGGCCTCACATTCGCATACACGATCGTGCAGGCGATCATCATCCTGCTGCTACCTATTGGTGTTTACCGTTACGCTCGGCTTTGGGTAAACGAGCGTGCCTCTCTTTACGCGGCAATTGGAAGCATCTTCCTGGGCTCTCTAGCGCAGATGGTGTATCAGTCGGGACAGATCAACACGACGTTTGCGTCAGTGATGCTCCTGAACTCGCTGCCTTTCTTTTACGTGTGGATTCGCGAAGGCAGCATGCTCGCTTTCTGGAAGGGTCTTGCGATCTTCCTGGTCGGCTGCGCCGGCCACCACGTAAGCATGATTTTCGGAGCGCCGTTCTTCGCGTTGCCTATCATTTGGCTGGCATTCATCGATCATCGTGACGACCAGCCTGACGTCACCGCAACAGGAGTCGCGGCGCGCACGGCGATTTTTGCTGGGCTGGCGATTCTCGGCGTGCTGATTGTCCTCATGCCGTACTGGGTTGAGCTCTATCACAATCCCATTAAGCAGGCTCCGATCTATCACGAGAGCCGAGCCAACTACATTCTGGAACCGCTCCAGGGAATGAACTTCTGGCTGGTTCCAACTGGCGCGCTGATACTCGCGATTCCGTTCATCTTCTGGCGAGGCGCGTCAGACCGGAGGCTGCGTCCGCTATTTCTGGGCTGGTGGTTCACTGCTCTAATCGGACTCGGCGGTACAACGCCACTGCCGAAGATCGTCTTCGGAACCCGCATTTGGGAGGTGCTAACGTACGAACGCTTCACTTACTGGGCGACGTTGATGGCTCTGCCCTTTGCAGGCTTGATTGCCGAATGGTTGATCGATCGCTTTCGGGGGAAAGCGATTGCGGGTCTTGCATTGGCCTCAATTCTTTCCGGCGCTGGAGCACTGGCCTGGCTACATGCCAATCCCATCCAGTCAAACAGCTTCAGCATTGACGATGTGGTGAATTTCCTCAACCACGACGAGCATGCTCGCTACCGCTACATCACTTTGGGGTTTGGAATGCAGCTCGCTCGTGTTGGCGTGCTGGCAAATGCCAGTTCGGTCGACGGTGACTATAACTCGGCGCGTCTGTTGCCGGAATTGATGGCCGGCGGGTCCGCTCAGCTTACAAACGCGAAGTACTTCGGAGCGAATGGCATCGATTCCTTGCGGGCGATGCTCAAGCATGCGGACCATTATGGGTTGAAGTACATCTTTGTCCGTGATCGTTATTACGAGCCTCTGTTGGCCTTTGCGGGATGGCGTCAAGCCGAGGTCTACGACAACGGTAATGTGACTCTGTGGACGAAAGAGGATGTTCCCCCCGCGCACAAGATCATGCCGCCTGCGGGGGCTGTGCCCACACGATTGCAGAGCCTGCTCTGGGGCACACTCCCTATGGCGACGGTAATCTTCGCGCTGGCGCTTCTGATCCTTTTCCCGGAACGGCGCCGCATAGCTGAAACCATCGACTTCCCGGCGTCTGAAACGCGAGAGCCGGTGGTTCTTCGGGAGGCCCAGTAATGAATCGCCTTTTTGCCATCCTCATGATTGTCATCACCGCCGCTTTGCTCGCCCTTGGCACTGCGCCGACCAAGGAAAAAGAGAAAACCACCTCTCCAGAAGGCACCGTGCAGGCTTTCTACGATCGGGTAAAGTCCGACGATTATCATGGCGCCTATTCGCTGATCTCGCCTTCCAGCAATGTCGATTTTTCGACGATGTATCACGATATCGCTGGCCGCGATGGAAGCCTGAAGACTCTGTCCCATCTGCAACACTCGGAAGCTCGCGTGGTTGCTCACAACGACAACCAGACCATCATTCGCGCCAGTCTGGATTGGGCGACAGCAGTGGGCACTCTGCACGAGAACCGAGATCTCAAGCTGGTGAGTGACAACGGGAATTGGCAAATCGTTTGGCCCAAGGGGCACGAACCCAATCTTCCACCGCAAGTAATTCCTGTGACTTATCTCCGTTGGGACATCATTCACAGTGATTCAGAAGGTAATGAGTGGGGAGCGCAGAACGCCGAAAGTCCGCACGTGCGCATCACGTCTATGAATGCCGTCGAGCGGGAAGGTAAAGTGATCATCCTGGGCGAACTCGTAAATGACGACACCGTTCCTGGTTACGTGGATGTGGAAGGCATTCTGATAGGCAAGGATGGCGAGCAGTTGGGCGAGGAAACCAGCTTTGACAAGATCTCGCACGTGCTGCTGCCGAAAGAGGTCACTCCGTTTCGGATTGATTTCGATGGGGTGCACCTGAATCAGGTAAAGAAGGTGACCCTAAATCCCACGGGAATCCTGGTGCCCGCTTCCGCCGATCCGGTAATTGGTGTGCTTCACCAACAGCTGGACAAGAATGAAGCTGGTCATTCGGTGCTCAAGGGTGAGCTCGTGAACCAGAGCGGCGAGTTAGTGAACATCCCCCAGGTGCTGGCAACCTACTACGACGCGCAGGGCCGAGTGGTTTGGATTTCGGACGGCTACGTCGATCAGGCGTTGCGTCCTCAAATTCCAGTGCCTTTTGCAGTGAGCATAAACGATGACATAGCTCCAAATGTTCACAGTTATCGCGTGGTTGTGAACCATTACGCGATGGATCGGCCGAGCGCCTAATTCGACATGAGCATGAATCAACGAATTTTAATCGCGACGATCCTGACACTCCTGCTTGGGTCTGGCGCTGCGTCCGCATCTGATTTGCGGGGGCCCGACAAGGCTTTCGCGGGACAAGACGTCACTATCGAAACTTCCGGGAATGGGAATGCGACGCTGTATGTCGTGGGACCTGGAACCGCGGTCAAACGCGAGATAAAACTCGGGGATGCAGTCCAGCTCAAAGGCGAAGAGCTACGCAAGGCGGGCTATTACGAACTGGCGATCAAGGGCGGCGATGGGAATAGCAGTAAGCAGTTGTATGTTTCGCCCGCTGCCGCGGAAAGGGTTAACTTCCTTGCGCGGCCGTCGCGGGTGCCTGTCGGGCAGCCAAAGGTGATTGCCGGTACCGCCTTTGTGTTTGATCAGTATGACAACCTGGTTGTCACTCCGACCGCAGTAACATTCAATCTCTCTGTTCCTGGTGCTCCGGCCAAAGTACAGCATGCTACGACCCAAGATGGGGTCGCGTATTTGCAAACCGGCTCTGGAACCAAAGCAGGACCGGGCCAGTTCATCGTCACGGTCGGCAACAACTCAGTGCGTCGCGTCGTAGAAGAGACCGCAGGTGAGCCTTGTGACTTGCGCTTCAAAGTGCATAAGGAAAAAGAAGGATTGATTGCCGAAACGGATCCGGTACGCGATTGCTCCGGCAATGCGGTGCCGGACGGCACAATTGTGACTTTCATCTCGAATGAACCCGGGAAGGGACGCTCGACAGTGGACGCGCGGATCAAGAAAGGCGTAGCTTGCGCTGTGTTGCCGCCTGTGCCCGGAGCCACGATCTCCGTCGCGTCGGGGGTGGTGCTGGGCAATGAAGTGCGCTGGGGAGGTGGCCTTTGAAGCAGAACCAGTTCGAGTCTCACGATACTTCGCGTGGTGAAGCTGTTCTTCGCTTGCTGATTCTAGCCGTTGCCGTCGCGCTGGTTCTCAGCGGATGTCTTCCTCTGCTGTCGAAGGTCTTCGCTGATACGCCCGACACCGTGCAGGTGCGCCTCGACGCTTCTCGCATTCAGCCCCGTCCACTGGAGCAGTTGACCGGTCAAGCGATCGTAAAGGTCTATTCAACGGCCTGGAAGAATATGGAAACGGCGCTGGCTGACAATCGTATTGACCTGATCGATGAGAGCTTCGTCGGGTACGCACATGACGCGCTAGTGGCGGAGGTGAAGCAGCAGCGGAAGAACGGACTTAGCACCCGCTATGTTGATCACGGCCACCAAGTGGAAGCTACGTTCTACTCGCCGGAGGGATCGGCAGTTCAGCTTCAGGACACGGCACAACTTGAAATCCAGGTTGTCGATGGAGACAAGGTCGTAAGCTCACACACCGTAACACGCAAGTACATCGGCGTTGTAACCGTCGTCGAGGATAGCTGGAAGGTGCGCGTGCTGGACGGAGTACCCGGGTTCTGATCGAATGGTTTGCCCTCCTGGACACCATTGTCCCGTTCTCGCGAACATAGTTCCAATCTGACTCGCAGATCTGCAACCAGAATTTTCGATTTGAAAGACACCACCGGCGTCCCCGCTCAATTGCGCGCGCCCGAAACGATAAGACCGCGCGGGTAAAGACGGTCAGTACGCCCGCAGCCTTCGCGCCTCTCTGACCACATCCTCAACTTTCGGCAAGAAGAATTTCTCCAGTGGTGGAGAAAAAGGCACCGGTGTGTCCAAGGACGCGATACGTGTGATGGGCGCATCGAGATCGTCGAAGGCAAGCTCATTGATTAGCGCCGCTACCTCGCCAGCAATGCCGCCGGTTTTGGTGTCCTCGTGCAGGATGATGATGCGGTTGGTTTTCTTCACCGTGTTCGCGATGGCTTCTTTGTCCAGCGGCGCGATCGTTCGCAGGTCGATAATCTCGAGCTCGATACCGTCCTTGGCCAGAATGTCGGCAGCTTCCTGCGCAACGTAGACCATTGCGGCATAGGTGATCACGCTAAGGTCGCGTCC
>Ga0170475_101393906_pt1 | contig 16897 bp, 13 predicted proteins | sample Soicark_Litter_5_FD_111474 | JGI IMG/M metagenome (GOLD analysis project Ga0170475, IMG submission 111474) | Avena fatua rhizosphere microbial communities from Hopland, California, USA. Combined Assembly of 48 SPs
AATAGATTTCAGCGGCCGCTTTGCTGGTGAGCACAGTGTTGCTGGTTTCCAGGGCCCTTGCCGCCAGCTTGTTGCTGACGTTGGTCAAGGCGGCATCCGCCGTGGCAGCGCTGTAGCTGATGCTGTCGCTTAGTGCATTATTGCTCGCCGCCGTAATCACCACGCCATTGCTGGGATCGCCATCCTGGTCCAGGGTGTTGATCAATTGCACCAGCTTCAACACCACGTCGTCGCCGTTGCCGGCAGCGCCCGTCAATCGCGTGGCGTTGATCAGGGCAGCGCCGCTGGTGGTGCCGAGCGTAATGTTGCCGACCTTGAAGGTGACTGTGTCGCCATCGCGGTAGCTGAACTGGCCGTTGGCATCGGTTATGCCCCGTTGATCGCTGCTGCTGGCATAGGTGACGCCGGAGATCGGGATATTGCCCAACTGCCCGGTACGCAATGCGCCTGCAGGGCTGGCGCTGTCGTCGCCTCCGCCACCGCCACAACCGGCCAGCAATACCGCACCTGCCGTCATCGCTACGCCTGCCTTGGTAAACCGCTTCATGTGAGACTCCGGATTTTATCTGTGGTGAGTATATTGCTAATGAGGCTCAGTCTCAGACCGACAAGCTGTATGAAAGCATGGTGGCCGGCGTACGATCAGTTGGCAAGCAGCCATGATGTACTTTGCACTTGGCACTTTGCATGGGTGTAAGTGTTGCGCCAGGCTTTGATATAGGGTGCGGCAGGGGACATGGCAAGGAATGTGGCAGGCGCAAGCACGAAATTGGTGCGCTTGCAGGAACTGCGCTGTGCCGCAACTGCGCGCGAGCTGGCACAAGATGCTGCAAGTTGCCGCAGCAACAGGGAAATCCGTTTGCCAGCCAAGCCGATGGCAGCGGCTGCCGGACTGACGCATGCAGCCGCTCCGCTGTCAGAAAACAGTGCATGGCAGAAATAAGATGTCGCAATCTGAAAAGCTCTTCACCAGTCATCGCCCTATAATTGCAGCCATATTCTGATAGATTTCAGGTCTGCCCTGATATGCGCTGTGTCGCAGATCCAAGGCGGGAGCATGCAGCAGGTGCTTGTGCTGTGTATTGGCCGCATCGCGGCCCTGAATAAATTTTGACCCTGCTGCCATTCTGTTTGGCGGCGGTCAAGTCAACAAGGAAGAAGATCATGTCACACGACGTAACTCGCGCTGATTTTGACAAGGTAATGGTGCCCAATTATGCACCGCAAGACTTTATCCCGGTGCGTGGCGCAGGTTCGCGCGTCTGGGATCAGGCGGGTAAAGAATACATCGACTTTGCCGGCGGCATCGCCGTGAACTCTTTGGGCCACGCCCATCCGGCACTGGTCAAGGCTTTGACCGAGCAGGCGCAGAAATTGTGGCATGTCTCGAATACGCTCACCAACGAGCCGGCGCTGCGTCTGGCGGCCAAGCTCGTCGCCGCCACTTTTGCCGACAAGGTGTTCCTGTGCAATTCCGGCGCGGAAGCCAACGAGGCGGCCTTCAAGCTGGCGCGTCGTTACGCTATCGAAAAGTTCGGTGAGGGCAAGCATGAGCTGATCTCCACCACCAATTCTTTCCATGGCCGTACCTTCTTTACGGTAACGGTCGGCGGTCAGCCCAAGTATTCCGATGGCTTCGGCCCCCGTCCGGCGGGCATCCATCACGTTGCTTATAACGATCTGGACGCCTTGAAGGCTGTCATCTCCGACAAGACGGCGGCGGTGGTGGTCGAGCCAGTGCAAGGCGAGGGCGGCGTCCTGCCGGCCAGCGTCGAATACCTGAAGGGCGTGCGTGAGCTGTGCAACCAGTTCAATGCCCTGCTGATTTTTGACGAAGTGCAAACGGGTGTGGGCCGCTCCGGCTCTCTGTATGCCTATATGGAATATGGCGTGACGCCGGATATTCTCACCTCCGCCAAATCGCTGGGCGGCGGCTTCCCGATCGGCGCGATGTTGACCAGCAACGAAATCGCCAAGCATCTGGGCGTGGGCACGCATGGCACCACCTACGGCGGCAATCCGCTGGCCTCGGCCGTGGCGGAAGCGGTGATCGACACCGTCAATACGCCTGCAGTGCTGACCGGCATCAAAGCCAAGCACGCCCTTATCGTCCGCCACCTGCAGCAGCTCAACGAGACGACGCGCGCCTTTAAAGAAGTGCGTGGCCTCGGCCTGTTGATCGGCGCCGTGTTGTCGGAAGACTGGAAGGGCAAGGCCAAGGATTTCATGACGGCGGCGGCCAAAGAGGGCGTGATGGTGCTGCAGGCGGGTCCGGACGTGGTGCGCTTTGCGCCCAGCCTCGTGATACCCGATGCGGATATCGAAGAGGGGATGGCGCGCTTTGCCCGTGCCGTGCATAACGTAGTCGGAAAGTAAGGTTAGGCGATGCTGGTCTTTCGTACTGCAAGCATGGACGATCTGCCGGGCGTGCTGGAGCTGGCCAAGGAGAGCCCGGTCGGCGTCACTTCGCTACCGGCTGATCGGGATGCGCTCTATCACAAGATACAGACCTCCAGCGATTCCATCGCTGCCGAAGTCAGTTTTCATGGTGAAGAGAGCTATTTCTTTGCACTGGAAGACCATGCATCCGGCGAAATCATCGGCGTATCGGCGCTGGTGGCCTCGGCCGGCTATAACGAGCCGTTTTACAGCTACCGCAATGAAACACTGATACACGCTTCGCCGGGCCTTGCCATACACCACAAGATCCACGCGCTTTCGCTATGCCATGACCTGACCGGCAACACCTTGTGTGCGTCCTACTATATCCAGCCGCAATATCGCTTTACGCGCTATTCGGATCTGTTGTCGCGTGCGCGCTTTCTGTTTATCGCCAACGCGCCGCACCGTTTCGCGGATCAAGTGGTCTGCGAGATGGTGGGGCAAACGGATGATTCGGGCGAAAGCCCGTTCTGGAACGCGGTAGGCAAGCATTTTTTCGGCCTGGATTATGCGGCGGCGGAAATGCATTGCGGAGTGCGCGGTCGGCGCTTTATCGCCGAAATGATGCCGCATCACCCTATCTATGTACCGCTGCTGCCGGATGCCGCGCAGGCAGCGATGGGACAGATAGGTGAAGTTTCGGAAGTCACTTACGACATCCTGATACGCGAAGGTTTCGAGGCGGAGCGCTATATCGATATTTTCGATGGCGGCCCTACCTTGCAATCGTCTACACGCACCATTCGTACCTTTGCACAAAGCCGGCTGGTCACGGCGGTGCTGGCGCAAAAAGATGCGACGCCGCCGGCAATGCCGCTGCTGATCGCCAACACCCGCCTTGCGGATTATCGGGCCATCGTGGTGGATGCCGGTCTGGCAGACGACAAGGTGAGGTTACCGTTGGAGGCATTGCAGGCATTAGGCGTATCGGCCGGGGAAATGTTGCGCGTAGCACCGCTTTGACAAGCGGCGGGTCTCGCGCCGGCGAGGGTGAGGAGGTTGGAAAAGGGCAGCGTTGAACCGCTTGGCTAATAAGATACCCTCGCGCGGACGCAGTTTTCAAATGGGCCGATAGCGGCATTAATGCTTTAATACCAATTCGGATAATAATTATGCTCGTACGAGCCATACGTCACAATGATTACGATGCCCTGATGGCGCTGGCCAAGGGCACGGGGATAGGCGTTACCACCTTGCCTGTCAATGAAACACGCTTGCGGCGCCGTATCGAGGCTTCCGTCGAATCCTGTGCGGCTACGACGCCTTCCGAGCGCAACGCCAGTTTTTTATTGGCGATTGAAGATGATGAAAATGGCGGTGAGGTCGTTGGTATTTGCGGTGTCGAAGGGGCAGTTGGCCTGGATGAGCCCTGGTATAACTACCGTGTCGGTTTGTCGGTGCATGCCTCCCGCGATTTGAATGTTTATCGGCGCCTGGATACGCTGTTTCTGACCAATGATTTAACGGGTTCATCCGAACTGTGCTCGCTGTTTTTGAATGGCAACTGGCGGCGCGACGGCAACGGTGCGCTGTTGTCGAAAAGCCGATTCTTGTTTATGGCGGAATTCCCCGAGCGCTTCAACCCGCGCGTGATTGCAGAAATGCGTGGTGTTTCCGATAGCGTTGGCCTTTCGCCATTTTGGGAAAGCCTCGGTCGGCACTTCTTCCAGATGGATTTTTCGCAAGCGGATTATCTGACCGGGATAGGCAATAAATCTTTCATCGCAGAGTTGATGCCGCAGCATCCTGTTTATACCTCCTTCCTGTCGAACGAGGCGCAGGCGGTCATCGGCAAGGTGCATGAAAATACCGAGCCGGCGCTCGCCATGCTGGAGGCGGAAGGCTTCCGTTATAACGGTTATGTAGATATCTTCGATGCCGGCCCAACTATCGAAGCGCAGTTGCCGGATATTCGCGCCATACGCGACAGCCGCTTGTTCACGGCCAAATCGGCGGATGAAACATCTGGCCGCACCTGGCTGGTTTCCAATAGGCGCATGGCTGATTACCGGGCATGCCTCGTGAATTGCGAGCCGACGCCCAATGGGCTGCCGCTGACTTCCAGCATCCTGAAGCGTCTGGCCATCGCGCCTGGCGATAGCGTGCGCGCCGTTTTACTTTCGGCCAAGCCGACGTAGTTCCCGCCATACCCAGCAGCGCCGGCACCCGTGATGCCGATGAAGATGCAGTCGTCCGACCATGCATCTTGACCTGAAGAGTGGAGATAAACATGACCCAATTTATCAATGGCCAATGGCAGCATGGCCTAGGTGAGGCATTTGCATCGCGCAATCCGGTAACTCAAGCCGCGGCATGGGAAGGCAAGGCTGCCACGGCAATACAAATTGCAGCGGCGGTCGAATCCGCCCGTGCTGCATTTCCGCTCTGGCGAAATAGGGGTTTTGCAGCGCGCGAAAGCATCATCAGGAAATTCGCCGAATTGCTCAATGAACATAAAGCGGCCTTGGCCGACGCCATTGGTTTTGAAACAGGCAAGCCGCGCTGGGAATCCCTAACCGAAGTGCAGACCATGGTGGCAAAGATCGATATTTCGATCAAGAGCTATCAAGAGCGCACCGGCAGCAAGGAATCCACCATGGGCGATGCGCAGGCGGTATTGCGACACCGCCCGCATGGCGTCGTCGCCGTATTCGGCCCTTATAATTTCCCAGGGCATTTACCGAATGGCCATATCGTACCGGCATTGCTGGCCGGCAATTGCGTGATTTTCAAACCGTCTGAATTGACGCCGCTGGTGGCACAAAAGACTGTCGAGCTATGGGAAAAAGCCGGCATTCCCGCTGGCGTATTGCAATTGGCGCAAGGCGCCAAAGATAGCGGTGTGGCGCTGGCCGATCATTCGGGCCTCGATGGCCTGTTCTTTACCGGCTCGTCCAATACCGGGCACTATCTGCACAAGCAGTTTTCCGGCCATCCCGACAAAATCCTGGCCTTGGAAATGGGTGGCAACAATCCGCTGATCGTGGAAGACGTAGCCAATGTCGATGCCGCTGTGCACCACACCATACAGAGCGCCTTTATCTCTGCCGGGCAACGCTGCACCTGCGCACGGCGTTTGCTCGTGCCTAATACCCCGGCTGGCGATGCTTTCCTGGCCCGTCTGGCGGAAGTCGCCGGCCGGCTGCAAGTGGGGCGCTGGGACGACGAGCAGCAACCATTCATGGGCGCGGTGATTTCCCTCGGCGCTGCAAATAATCTGCTCGCTTCTCAATCCCGCCTCCTGGCGCAGGGCGCGAAATCTATACTGGAGATGCGCCGTCTGGAAGAGGGCACCGCCTTGCTGTCACCGGGCATGCTGGATGTAACGGCGGTGCGCGAGCTGCCGGATGAGGAAGATTTCGGGCCGCTGCTGAAGATACAGCGCTACGACAATTTTGACGAAGCCCTGCGCTTGGCGAACGCCACGCGCTACGGCCTGGCGGCGGGTCTGCTTTCCGATAGCCAGACGCTATACGACACTTTCTGGCGTGAAGCGCGCGCCGGCATCGTCAACTGGAACAAACCGTTGACGGGCGCCAGCAGCGCCGCGCCGTTCGGCGGTGTGGGCGCGAGCGGCAATCATCGCGCCAGCGCCTATTACGCGGCGGACTACTGCAGCTACCCGGTGGCTGGGCTGGAAACGCCGACTATTACGCTGCCGGCCAGCTTGTCGCCCGGCATGACGATGAATTGAAGAGGCCTGACGTGGTGCTGCCTGCAGCCCATCCCCAGTGTGACGAATCTAAGGAATGAATATGAGCGCCAACCTCGGTTTTGAAGCCAATTTCGACGGTCTGGTCGGACCGACGCATAACTATGCCGGCTTGAGCTATGGCAATGTCGCGTCGACATCGAACGAGAAAGCCGCCTCCAATCCCAAGCTTGCCGCTAGGCAGGGGCTGGAGAAAATGAAGACCCTGCACGATCTGGGCTTCAAGCAGGGCGTGTTGGCACCCCAAGAGCGGCCGAATGTCTACGCGCTGCGCCAGATCGGCTTCACCGGCAGCGACGCGGAAGTGATCGCCAAGGCCGGCAAGGAAGTGCCGGCGATATTGGCGGCTTGCTCCTCTGCCTCCACCATGTGGACGGCGAATGCCTGCACGGTATCGCCATCGCCGGATACGGCGGATGGACGCGTGCATTTTACGCCCGCCAATCTCAACAATAAATTCCATCGCAGCACCGAACACCCGGTGACGGGGCGTATTCTGCAAGCCATGTTCCGCGACGAGCGCCACTTCGCCCATCATCCGGCCTTGCCCGCGCAAATGCATTTCGGCGACGAAGGCGCCGCCAATCACACGCGCTTTTGCCATGAATATGCCGCGCCCGGCGTGGAGTTCTTCGTGTTCGGCGCCGCTGCTTTCGATAGCCGCTACCCCAAGCCCCATGACTTCCCGGCGCGGCAGACGCTGGAAGCCAGCCAGGCGATTGCACGTCTGCATGGTCTGAACCCGGAGCAGGTGGTGTATGCCCAGCAAGATCCAGACACCATCGATGCCGGCGTTTTCCATAACGACGTGATCAGCGTCGGCAACCGCAACGTGCTGTTTCACCATGAAAAGTCTTTCGTGGAGCAAGACGTGGTGTTGCGCCAGCTCGAAACCCGTCTCGCCGCAGTCGGCGGCCGCTTCCTCTCCATCGAAGTGCCGGATACAGCGGTGTCGGTGCTGGAAGCCGTCAAGTCCTACCTGTTCAACAGCCAGTTGCTGAGCCGCCCGGACGGCAGGATGATCATCGTCGTGCCGGAGGAATGCCGCGTCACGCCGCGCGTCTGGGATTACCTGAACGGCTTGGTCGCCAACAACGGTCCCATCGCCGAGGTACGGGTATTCGACCTTAAGCAATCCATGCAGAACGGCGGCGGCCCCGCCTGCTTGCGCCTGCGCGTGGCCATGACGGACGCGGAACTCGCCGCAGTAAACCCTGCCGTCATGATGAACGACACCCTGTTTGCTACGCTGAATAGCTGGGTAGACAAACATTATCGCGATCGCCTGTCGGCAGCCGACCTGGGCGACCCGTCCTTGCTCAATGAGTGCCGGACTGCATTGGATGAGTTGACGCAGATACTGCAACTGGGTTCGGTCTATCCATTCCAGTTGTCGTGATCGTAATTTGCGGCGCCGGGGAAGCCCAAGCGGGCTCCTCGCCAATTTGCCATGTGATCGGAAACCGCTATGACTTATCTGCAAGCCTTGCTGCAGGCGCAAACGCCAGAGGCGCTGCCGGACAGCCTGCCGGATGGCACGCGCGTGGTTCAGCTCGGCGAAGGGCTGCTGGCATTTGAACCGGTACAGCCTCTGGACGGCCAGGATGCGGTGATTTCCTGCGGCATACATGGCAATGAAACGGCGCCTGTCGAGCTGGTGGCCAAGCTGGTTGATGAACTGTTGGCCGGCACCATCCTGGCGCGCACACGCCTGCTGTTTATTTTCGGCAACCCCGGTGCCATGCGCACGGGAGCGCGTTATATCGAGGATGACCTGAACCGCTTGTTCGGCAAGCCTGCAGCCGTACGCGGCGAGGGACCGGCCGCCCAGCGCGCTGCGGCGTTGGAGCTGGCGTGCAGCAGATTTTTTGCCGCCTCCGGCACGCGCCGCAAGCTGCACTATGACCTGCATACGGCGATACGCGGCTCCACCATCGAGAAATTCGCGATTTATCCCTATCCGCACGAGCAGGCTTTCGATGATGCCGAGATCGCCCGTCTTGGCGCTTGCGGCATCAGCGCTGTGCTGCTGCAATCCAAGCCTTCACCGACCTTTTCCTATTTTACGCGGCAGCATTGCGGCGCGGCCGGTTTCACGCTGGAGCTGGGCAAGGCACGCCCTTTCGGGGAGAACGCCGCCGTTAATCTGGATAAGCTGGAAACCCAATTGCGGCGTGTGATCGCGGCGGATACCACGATTGCTGCGCAGGATGGTGATAGCGTGCAGCGCTTTCAGGTGTCCCGCGAAATCATCAAGCAAACGGAGTCGTTCGTGCTGCATCTGGCCGATGACGTCGAGAACTTCACGCTACTGGAGCCAGGCTTTCTTTTGGCTGAAGACGGCGAGCAGCAGATTGTCGTTCATGAACAGGGGGCGCGCATTGTATTTCCAAACCCTAAGGTAAAACCCGGCTTGCGTGCAGGAATTATCGTGGTTCCGCCGTCGCGGCAGGACACAAGTGGGTGCAGGTGATGAAAAGGTAAGGCTGGTTGCTCATTTCTTCAGGGACCATGTGGTCAATCGACGGTAGGAATCAATAAAGGAAATATCGATGCCGAAACTGACTATCAAAGCCCGCCTTGCTATTTTATGCATCACCTTGCTTGGCCTCCTTGGCATGATCAGCGTGCTGGCTATGGTCGGTATCCAGCATGGCAATGCTGCCCTCGAATCGATATATTACAAACGCACGGCGCCGATGAATATATTGGCTGATGCCGTAGATAGATTGCATCTGGCGCGTGCGCAATTATTGTTGAGTCTGGACACGCCTTTTCCCGACGCGGTAAAGCAGCAGATCGCCCAGATAGAGAAACTGGAAACCAGCGTGGCGCCGCTGCTGGATAGCGCCCGTCAACTGGACGGCAAGGAAGCGCAGGTTCGTGAGCGCTTTATCAAAGGTTACGGTCTATATAAGGACAAGCGGCAGGCGGTATTCGGCAAACTGATGGAGGGCGACAATACAAGCGCCGGCCAGGTGTATCGCGAAACAGCCAAACCTGCATTCGATGAAGCCGTCGGCGCACTCAGCGACTGGATCGCTTTGCAAAGGGAAGCCTCCCGGGAAACCTATGAGGAGGCCAGCCAGTCCGGCAAGCGTATCCAGGGCGTGCTGGGCATTGTTGCCCTGGTCGGCGCCCTGTTCGCCGTCATCCTGGCCGTTGCCACGGTGCGTTCGGTACTGGGGCCGTTGGGCGTCGCCATACGCCTAGCGGATAGCATCGCCGACGGCGACCTGGGACAAACCATCGCCACTTCCGGCCACGGCGAAATGGGACGCTTGAAACTGGCGCTGGACAAAATGCAAAGCCAGTTGCGGGGCATGATAGGCGCCATCAGCCGCTCCAGCGATGAGCTGAACCAGTCCTCACAAATGTTGCGCGCCGCCTACGCGGAAATCAGGGCCGGCTCGCATCGGCAGAGCGATGCCGCAGCCTCCATCGCCGCTGCTGTCGAGGAAATGGCCGTCAGCTTCGAGCATGTCACCAATCGCAGCGGCAACGCCCGCCACCAGTCGGAATTGGCTTTCGGTTTGGCGGAGAAAGGCGCGCAGCGTGCCGCCCAGGCCAGCGACGAGGTCGACGAGGTCGCCAGCGCAGTGCGCGACAGCACCGCCACCATAGACCGGCTGGAAAGCAACTCCAAGGCTATCGGCGGCATCGCTACCGTCATCAAGGAAATCGCAGACCAGACCAATCTATTGGCATTGAATGCCGCCATTGAAGCGGCGCGCGCCGGCGAACAGGGACGGGGCTTTGCCGTCGTCGCCGATGAAGTACGCAAGCTCGCCGAAAAAACGGGAAATGCGACCGCAGATATCATGAAGGCCTTGATGGGTGTACAAACGGAAGCGGCCCTCGTTGCCCGTGAAATGCGCCAAAGCAGCGTAAAAGTGGCAGCGGGCGCCGCTACGGTACGCGCGCTGGTGCCGTCTCTCGGTGAGTTGAAGGAGGGCGCGGGCAAGGCAACGCATGAGTTGTCCGAATTGACCTTGATCTATGGCGAGCAAAATAATGCCAACCAGCAAATTGCCCATCATATTGAAGCCATTGCCGGCATGACAGAATCGACCAATCAGGCAATCGGAAGTAGCGCGGCGACGGTGGAGCAGCTTGAAGAGTTGTCTGCTGCGCTGAAGAAAGCAGTGGCGCGGTTCAAGCTTTAGGTGATTTCCGAAAATGAAACTTACCATTAGCATGCCGGCTCTTTAGCAGCTTGAGCAGGTAATGACGTAGGGCGCAATAAGGCAAAGCCGCATTGCGCCGCACGCAAATCTTAATGGCTTACTGCCGCCAGTCTATTGGCATATCGTTGATTTGCTTCCATCATTAAATATGCTTTATCCTTTACAAGCCTCTGCCTTGTATGAGTCTGATCAGTATCATGATCACGGCAAAAACCAGCAGGATATGGATGAAACCACCTAAAGTATAAGAGGTAACGAGCCCCAATGCCCAGAATATGAGTAAAATAATCGCGATAGTTTGTAGCATGATGGTCTCCACGGAATAGGTGTGTTCGATAATTAATAGATTAAGCTTTTATGCTTGCAGTGTCGGTACGCTGGCGCACCCTGCGTATTTTTGTGGACACGTGCTGGCTTTAAGTGAAAAAGGAGATGCCGTATTTATACGGCGCTCTCCTTTTTCATAGACTTGCGCGCTGGCGTTTATTGCCTTGGGTCGCCATTGCGATTTACCGCAATAGTCGCTCCGGGCGGGGCGGTCATCTGCACGTGGTGCTCAATACCTCGGAATTCATAAGTCACATCCCAATATTCCGGTTTGCCGCTATCCGTGTTTTCGCAGTGGCGTATGTCGCGGTCGTAAGTGGTGCCGCCGTTGTCTTGCCCGACCTTGGAGCCAAGCACAGCGCCAGCCACTGCGCCACCTGCGGTGGCGATATCTCGTCCGTTGCCGCCGCCGACCTGGTGGCCCAGTACCCCGCCAATAATTGCGCCGGCGATGGAGCCGCCAACATTGGATTCATTACGAGCCGGTTCGGAAACCCGCTGGCGTTCTACCCAGCAGCGACGGTCGGGCGTGCCGAGCACTGCACGCACCGAGGTAACCCGCGCTTCAAAAATTCTTTCGTCTGGGCGGCGGCGATATTCATAGTTGGGTGCAGAGAGCGGCGCCGGTGCCTCATTATCGAATCGTCCGCTATCCGCCACGGGGCGTACCGAGGAAATGCGGTTTTCCAAACCCATGCCGCGCAGGGAATCGTAGCTGCCGACACGTAGCACCATGCAGTGTCCGTGCAGCCCGGCATCTTCGCAAACCTCCCAGGCGCCTCTGTCGATGACGACCGAAGAGGCGCGATCATTAAAGCCTATGCGGTCAAAATTGTTGACTTGCTTGTTGGTTGAAAAGGAGCGACCGTGAAAATGTTCGCCTTCGTAAAAGGTGATTTGTGCCAATGCGGGGATGCTGATGCAAATAGTGGTCAGGCCGAGGAAAAATCTTAGTTTGGTATTCATGAATGCCTCCTGAAAAGTTACGCTTCTCATTGGGGGAGGTGAGCCGTGGCATTGCTAATTCGCCGAGCTGGCGAATCGCACGCACCTATAATTGCCCACGGCAGGGATGGAAGGAATTTAATCTGAAGAGATAGATATGGTCTGTCTTGCAACACACATAAGGGGCGTGACCGTTGAGCACCGTCTACTTGCAGCCAGTGCGCAATCGTAAATATCGGGTACGACGAAGGCTATTTCTTGATGGGCTTGTGTGCGGCTGCCGCCTTCAGGATGCCGCGCAAGATATCGACTTCCACCTGTTCGAGTTGTATACGGCCAAACAGCCGCCGCAGGCGCGGCATCAGCCGTTTGGGGTGGGCAGGGTTCAGAAAGCCGATTTCGACCAGGGTGGATTCCATGTGTGCATACAGTCGCTCCAATTCATCGAAGGGCGCCAGTTCGTAAGTCTCATTCAGGTGATCCACATCGGCGTCGTATGCCATGCGCAGCTCATAGGCGATCACCTGCACGGCTTGCGCGAGATTCAGCGACGAGTAGGCCGGGTTGGCGGGGATGGAGACGATACGATTGCATTGCCGGGCTTCATCGTTCGACAAGCCGGACATTTCCGTGCCGAAGACGATGGCGACTTCTTCACCTTGGCGGCAGCGCTCGATCACAAACGGCGCAAGCTCACGGGGGTTTTGCACGGGTACGGTGACTTCCCGGCGCCGTGCCGATAGCGCCACCGTTTGTGTGCAGCCTGCCAGCGCACTAGCCAGATCGCCGACCACCAGGGCATTTTCCAGGACATCGGTGGCGCCGGAAGCGAGCGTGGTCGCTTCCGGGTCGGGAAAGCGCTTGGGATTGACGAGTACCAGGCGACTCAAGCCCATTGTTTTCATGGCGCGGGCGACGGAGCCGATGTTGCGAGGCAGAGAAGTGTGCGAGAGCACGACGCGGATATGGTCTAGCGGGTTGGCTACGGGTGTATTCATTGGACTCTATCGGCAGGGGCAGCATGAACCGCGCATTGTTGCGCGACGCGCCAACAAATATCAACAGCAAGCGGTGAAAACCGTTAAAATGCGCGACTGTCAGAGTGGCGTCGCCAGGACGCCCTTACCATCTATACTCGATCTTTACCCCTTGTTGTCTAACCCTTCTCGCTATTTCTTGGGAAGGTTCTTTGTTGCCGCCGGGGGCGAGGTCGATACACATTCTCCCGGAGTTGTGCCATGCATCCGATGCTCAATACCGCTGTCAAGGCGGCCCGCCGTGCTGCTTCTGTGATACAGCGTGCATCAAATAATCTCGACGTTTTGCGTGTAGAGCGTAAAGATCACAATGATTTCGTCAGTGAAGTGGACAGGGCCGCAGAAGCCGCCATCGTCAGCACGCTGCTCGAAGCTTACCCCAAGCATGCCATCATGGCGGAAGAGGGCGGCAACCAGGGCAACAGCGAGTTTACCTGGATCATCGATCCCCTGGACGGCACCACCAACTTCTTGCATGGCTTTCCCCAGTATGCCGTTTCCATCGCCCTCCAGCAAAAAGATGTTATCATGCAAGCGGTGGTCTACGACCCTACCCGCAACGAAATGTTTACCGCCAGCCGTGGCGGTGGCGCCTTCCTGAATGACCGCCGCATTCGCGTTTCCAAGACCAAGGAATTGGCGGACTCGCTGGTTTCCACCGGTTTTCCCTACAAGACCTTCGGCAAGGTGGATCAGTACCTGGCCATGCTGAAAGACGTGCTGCAAAAGTCCGCCGGCGTGCGCCGCCCAGGTTCTGCTGCGCTGGATCTGTGCTATGTTGCTGCCGGGCGTTTTGATGCTTATTGGGAACTGGGCCTGCAACCCTGGGATATCGCTGCCGGCAGCCTGCTGGTGCAGGAAGCGGGCGGCCTGGTGACCGATCTGGACGGAGAGGGCGGCTTTCTGGAAAGCGGTGATCTGATCTCCGGCTCGCCGCGCGTTTTCGCGCAGTTGTTGCAAGTACTCAAGCCGCACCTGTGATAAGCATGCCGCCGCTGCCTGCGGCGGCATTTTGCCTGTAGTCAAGGTTTGCCAAACGCCACCTTGCTCAGATCCGGCACCGGATAGCCATTGACGACATCCCGGCTCAGCATGCTGGGTGGCTTCATCAGTTGCCGTTCCACCAACTCCTGTATCACCAGGTTGGGCTTTTCCTTCAAGATGATGCTGGCGTCGAAATCGTCCTGCCACAGGAACACCGCACGGCGGAAATGCTGGCCGAGCAGGGGCGCCAGGGCAACGCTGAAGGAATCGCGAAACACCACGGCCGTGGGCAGGCTGGGATCTTGCATGGTCAGCACAAAGGATTGGCTGGACGGCGGCATGCCGGGCGGCGAGATGCCGGGCTCGGCAACCAGTGCCATCTGGCCATTGCGCAGGGCGAATATCGGCATAGGGGCGGTAAATTGCTCCTGCAAGCCCAGCATGCCGGCAAGGTCGGGCTGGTGCGGAATATTGTGGATGCTGTAGTCGCTGAGTTTAAGCGGCTTGATCTGCGGATAGATCGCAGTCACGCGCTTCATGATCTCCTGGTAGCCGATAAAGGCGCCATACTGATTCCAGTGGGTATCCCCGCTCAAATACAGTTCCCGTACCGATTTCTCGGCGCGCAGCGCGTCACGCAGATCGACGATTTCTACGTTGGAGTTCTGCTTCATATATTGCACCAGTTGATCCAGGCGGCTGGCATCCTGCACTTGGTTGATGCGGCTCGGCACCCATTCCGGGTAGATGGTTTCCTTATTGGGCGCTATTACAAAGATGAAATGCATGCCCTGTGCCGCCAGCCAATCACGCCTTCTCTCCAGCATGGTACGCCAGCTAATCAGGTCGGCGGCATCAAAAAGGGAGGTGTGCCGGTAATAGGTTTGTGATGGCTTATTGGCAAAAAACAGCCAGTGATTTTTTCCCAGCAATACTTCCCGCGAGCTGGAAGTGTGGAATAGAAATACCTTGATATAAGCGTTCAGGAAGATCAGTGGCTTGCGGAAACCAAAATTGTCGCTGTACCAAGCTTCAAATTGTTGAAAGTATTTTTCCGTGGATCTGTTGAATACGGCTGTACCAGGTATCGCCGGACTTTCACGCCGCTCTATGATACGTATCAGGTCGCTACTGGTGGTTTGCCATTTCAGCAGGCATCCCACCAGTGGCAAGGAAATGGCGAGTAGAAAAAATAAGCAGGTAATCAGGTTGCTGGTTTTTCTGAGCATCATTATTCGTGCTGCCTAGAATCTGAAATAGATAAAGGGGTTATAAGTGCCCGAGGCCATTTTCATGATGGACCAGGTCAACAGGAAGGCGATACTACCGTTCTGCAGAACGGTGAGTGTGGTTTCTGCAAGCAGCGCGTTGCGGCCTGGCGCGGCACCGCCAATACGCAGATGTATCAGCGCATGCATTTTCTTGAGTATCGGCGTGGCGGCGACCAAGCCAGCCAGCACCGCCATGCCTATTTCAGCGTTCCAATACATGCTGGCATGGAAAAGATCGCCGGCGCCTTGCCCATGGCCGAGCATGGCCTTGAGGAAGGACAGGGCGTAAGACAGGGAATCCGCCCGGAAGAATACCCACCCTACCATGACTACCGTCAATACGTAGGCATGCCGCAGCGGCCGCCAGACTTGCTCCATCCAGCTCAAGACCGGCGTGCGCTCCAGAACCAGGAACATGCCATGGAACAGCCCCCAGATCACGAAATTCCAGCTTGCACCATGCCATAATCCGCATAGGAAAAAGACGATGACCAGGTTTAAATAGCTTCTGCCGGTGCTGGTACGATTGCCGCCCAGCGAGATATACAGGTAATCGCGAAACCAGTTGGACAGGGAAATATGCCAGCGGCGCCAGAATTCCTTGATGGATTGCGATATATAAGGGTAGTTGAAATTTTCCAGAAATCGGAAACCGAACATGCGCGCAAGACCAATGGCCATGTCCGAATAACCGGAGAAATCAAAATAGAGCTGCAAGGTATAGCAGACAATACCCATCCACGCCAATCCCGTGTCCAATTGCCCAGCCGGCACGGCAAATATCTGGTCCACCACTTCTGCGAGGGTATTGGCGATCAGCATCTTCTTGGCAAGGCCGATGCAGAAGCGGCTTACCCCTGCTGCGAAGTCTTCCAGGGTTACGCTGCGTTTGCTCAGTTGTTCCTCGAGGTCATGGTAACGCACGATAGGGCCGGCGATAAGCTGCGGAAAGAAGGAGAAATATAAGGCTAGCTTGGCCACGCTCTTTTGCGGCGTCACGGTCTTTCTGTACACGTCGATCACATACGATAGGGCATGGAAGGTGAAGAAAGAAATGCCGGCAGGAAGATGGATATTGGAAACGATGAGGGGTGCGATATGGCCCTGGCTCAATAGGGCATTGATATTGCCTACCAGGAAATTGCCATACTTATAGAATCCCAATAGTCCCAGATTGACAACGACTGCCAGTGCGCACCAAAACTTGGGCCGCGCGCCTTCTTTTGCCATCTGCACGCCTATGCCGTAGTTGGCGAATACGGAGACGATCATCAGCAGGAAGTAGAATTTTTCGCCCCAGGCGTAAAAGATCAGGCTGGCGAATACCAGCAGCAGGTTACGCCATGCCAGCTTGGGTAGCGTGAAATAAGCGGCGATGACGAGCGGCAGAAACAAAAATAAAAAAATAACAGAGCTGAATACCATTTAGTAACCTTCAAAACCTATTAATATTTCGCGCTTACATATACAGATTTAGCTATGAACAGCGTTAAACCATGCGCAGCGTAAAAAATCAATTATGCCTGCAGTTTTGCATCCGTTATTGAACTGTCAGCGTGATGATCCTAACGTCGCGAGCGTAACAGAATAGCATGCTGATTTCAGTGTGCACCAATACAGGCAAGCCTCATGAACCGCCATGTTGCACTGCAAACAGCGCTTACTTTAATTTAATTTAGACGCATCGGCTACGGGAATCTGCACTTACCTTAGGCGGGCGTTGCGGATTACTTGGTATGAAGTAGGGCGTATGCAACACTATTCGTAGCGCAACGCTTCGATAGGGTCGAGGTTGGCGGCCTTGGAGGCGGGCATGATGCCGAACAGCACGCCGACCAGTGCACAGAAGAGTGCCGCACCGATGGCGACGTAGGCGGGCACTGAGGCCGGTGGAAAGTTCGGTATCAGCGACGCGATCAGGTGGCCCAGACCGATGCCGATAACGATGCCGGCGATGCCGCCCATCAGCGACAGCATACCCGCCTCCATCAG